>OAWM01000687.1_pt1 | contig 19208 bp, 18 predicted proteins | sample 1495501 | NCBI WGS metagenome assembly OAWM01 (sample SAMEA2580210, study PRJEB22360) | human gut metagenome | biome: human gut; feature: human-associated habitat; material: faeces | place: Denmark | collected 2008/2010 | reverse complement strand
AGCAGCTTCTCGCAGCCGCCTGTCATCCTTACAAGTCAGGTTGTGCGGATGCATTTGTATCATTTGATCGAACAGTTTTATCCGAATGTTTACGTTCTTTCTTTTAATGAAATCAATAACAATATTCAAATTCAGGCAGTGGGAAATATTACTGCCTGACAGGGTGTGAGGCATGGGTATGAATATACAGGAAGATTATACAGAAAAATCGAATGAAGAACTTCTGCAGATGTATGCCTGTACACGCAGTCTGGAAATCAAGCAGGAGCTGGTTATGCGCTATCTTTATATTGTGAAGAGCGTTGCACTGCAAATGTGGGATGTGTACAGTAGTTTTTCTCAGGTGGAGGATATTATCAATGAAGGCGTGATCGTCATTATGAATGCCATCGAAAAATTTGATTTAGAAAAAAATGTAAAATTTGAGACGTATATATCCAAAAGAATCAAGGGAATGATTATTGATTTGGCAAGAAAGCAGGATTGGGTACCAAGAAGCACAAGAAAAAGCGCAAGAGATATTGATGAAGCGATCACCGCATTATATAATAAAACAGGAAGGTATCCGAATTCAGAGGAAGTGGCAGAATATTTGGGAATTGCCATGGAAAAATATCAGGATATCGTTCACAAGGCGTCGCTATTTCATATTTTATCACTTGATATGGTATTGGCAGAGGCACAGGAGAACAGTACCCGTGCACAGATGCCGACAAGCGGAGAGGAAAAGCAGCCAGAGACATGTCTGTTGAAAACGGAGTTGTCGGAGGTTCTGGCAGAAGGAATTCAGGCGCTGAAGGAAAAAGAGCAGCTGGTAATATCCCTCTATTATGTGGAGGAGCTGAATATGAGACAGATTGCGGAGGTTCTGCAGGTGAGCGAGCCACGCGTTTCTCAGATTCACAGCAATGGAATTAAAAAGTTAAAAAGACATATGCAGAAGTTCAATCAGGAAGGAGAGAAAAAGAATGTTTCAAGGGTTTTATAATCTGGCATCGAATTTGATTGTTCAAAACAGAAATATGAATGTGATCAGCAACAATATGACGAATATATCCACACCAGGATTTAAAAGCGATCAGCTGATCCAGGGAACTTTCCGGGATGAGATCCTGTATCGCTATGAGAATGGAAGTCAGACACCGATCGGCAAGACATCCCAAATCAATACAGCCAATGAGGTTGTGACGGACTATACACCGAATGCGCTTCGGGAAACCGGGCGAACACTGGATTTTGGTCTGAACGGAAGAGGCTTCTTTGCAGTACAGAGTGGGAATGGTACAGTGTATACCAGAAATGGAGCATTTAACGTTGACAATGAAGGATATCTTATACTCCAGGGAATCGGAAGAGTACAGGGACAGAATGGTCCGATCCGGGTAGGTACAGATGATATTCGTGTCAATGAGCAGGGATATGTTCTCAGTGAGAATGGGGCGAATGTCTATGGAAGACTGCAGATTGTAGATTTTGAAAATTACAATCAGCTGGAAAAAGCAGCGAACGGTACATTTCGTGCAGACGCACAGCCGCAGGTAGTGGAAGGTGCGATTGTGAAGCAGGGATATCTGGAAGATTCGAATGTTTCCATGGTAAAAGAAATGACCAATATGATGAGCGGACAGAGAGCGCTTCAAAGTTCTGCCCAGCTCTTAAAAATGTATGATCAACTCAGCGGAAAAGCAGTCCAGCTGGGTTCTATGTAAAATAAAAGGAGGCAGCTATGTACACATCATTTTATGCAGCGGCAAGAGGCGTTATGGCGCAGCAGCAGAGACTGGATATCACAGCCAATAACCTGGCAAATATCAGTAATTACGGCTATAAAACCAAAAGTGCTTCTTTTTCAGATTTGATGTATTACAATCTGAATAATAAAAATGGACAGGATACGGACATGAAGGCAGGAACCGGAGTGAGGATCGGGCAGGTCAACACAGATTTCACACCGTCGCCGTATACAGAGACAGGCGGAATTTATGATTATGCAATTGAAAACCAGGGATTTTTCCGAATGATCAATCCTACATCCGGAGAGATTACATATACACGCAACGGGCATTTCAGCTTGTCACAGCAGGGCAATCAGTTCTATCTGGTGAACGATGCCGGCAACCGGGTATCCGATCAGAATGGAAATCCGATCACAGTGACCAATGGCAGACTTAGCGGAGAGATTGGAGTGTATACGTTCAATGTCAAGGATGGAATGTTAAGTGTGGGAAACAATGAGTTTGCACCCACAGAAAACAACGGCGAAGCCGTTTTGGTTCAGGATGCAAAGGTTGTAGCGCATGCGCTGGAGGTATCCGGGGTAAATATGGCAGAAGAGATGACAAAAGTAATCGAAAGCCAGAGAGCATACTCTTATGCATTGAAGATGGTTCAGACATCAGATGAGATTGTAACTACAGTGAATTCATTGAGACAGTAGAGAGGTGTTGTATAATGGCAATCTGCAAATATGAAGATCTTGGTGAAAACCAGATGGATGTATTCAGGGAAATTGGAAGTATCGGCAACGGGAATGCAATCACGGCGTTGTCAGGACTTCTGTCTGAAAAGATCAGTATGGATATGCCGGAGGTAGACATCCTGGGATTTAACCAGGCACAGGAGAAGATGGGAGAGGCAGAAGAGGTTGTGGGAGCAGTTCTGGCAGAGATGTCAGGAGAGCTTTCCGGAATTATGATGCTGATTCTGAAAGAAAAATTTATTAAACAGATCGTCAGCAAGGTTCTTTCACAGGAAATGGAAGATATTCTTGAGATGGGCGAAATGGATCAGTCTCTGCTCAGAGAGATCGGAAATATTATGATTTCTTCATATGTCAATGCACTTTCTTCATTGACTGGTCTTCAGATCAGTTTGTCAGTTCCTCAGATTGCAGTGAATATGCTCGGGGGAGTGTTAAGTCTTCCGATGGCACTGCTTGGAATCGAATCAGACAAACTTATGATGATCACAGGGGAGTTTTATCTGGGCGGTGAAGGAATGGACAGCAATATCCTGCTGCTGCCAGACATAAGCTCACTGAATGTTCTGATGAAAAAATTAGGGGTGGAATAAGGTATGCAAAAACAGATTTCTGTAGGAATTGCAGATATGAAGCTTACCAGACAACAGGGCGTTTTGATTACATATGCACTGGGATCGTGCATTGGCATTTCTTTTTACGATCCCATGATAAAGCTGGGAGCATTGCTCCACATTATGCTTCCTGAGAAAACGAATGCAGCGGATGCGAATATTTTAAAATATGCGGATACTGGCATTCAGGAGACACTTCGGAAGATGGCTGCATTTGGCGGATCAAAAAGCCGGATGGTATGCAAAATAGCAGGCGGCGCAAAAATGTTTGAAATGAAAGGTCCGGGTGGACTGGGAAATATTGGAGAGCGGAATATCCAGAAGGTGAGGAGTGTCTTAAGAGCAGAAGGACTTCGAATCACCGGAGAAGATACGGGAGCCAATTATGCCAGAACAATGCTTTTGGATGTATCCACAGGAACAGTAACGATAAGAACAGCGAGCCGACAGGAAAAATACATTTAAAGGAGGAGAGAGAATGGCGGATACAGAAATTTTATTGGAATCAGGAACAAATGAAATAGAGATTATGCAGTTTACAATCAATGATGAGCTGTATGGCATCAATGTTGCGAAGGTACGTGAGATTATGATGGCAGACAAAGTAAAACCAGTGCCTCATTCACACAGTGCAGTGGAAGGGATCTTTAAACCGAGAGAGATTCTTCTGACAGTGGTAGATTTGCCGAAATATCTGACAAAGCAGGAGTGTGAGAAGCATTCCAGAGATTTGTTCATCATTACGAACTTTAACAAGATGCACATTGCATTCCGAGTTCATAAGGTGGTTGGAATCAGCAGAATCTCATGGACAGACATCCAGAAACCAGACAACACAATCAGTCATGGAGAAGAGGGAGTTGCGACAGGAATCGCTCAGTGTGGAGGAAATCTCATCACCATTCTCGACTTTGAGAAGATTGTGGCAGAAATTGCACCGGAGACCGGAATACAGGTGGACGAGATCACAAAAATGGGAGCACGTTCGGATCGGGATGAGAGTATTGTTCTTGCAGAAGACTCGATTCTGTTGACAAAGATGATCATAGATTCCCTGACAAAAGCAGGCTACACAAATGTGACGAACTTCAACAATGGAAAAGAGGCATGGGATTATCTGACAGCTGCAAAGGCAGACGGAACATTAGGGGAGAAAGCAGACCTGATCATCACAGACATTGAGATGCCGGAAATGGATGGACACCGCCTGACAAAATTAGTAAAATCAGACGAAGTGATGAAAGAGATTCCTCTGATTATCTTCTCTTCTCTGATCAACAGTGAGATGAGGATCAAGGGAAAACAACTGGGGGCAGATGAGCAGCTTTCAAAACCAGAGATTGGACACCTGGTAGAGGTTATGGATACTCTGCTGGAAAGGAGACTGTGATATGGAGAAAATTATTGCAAGACAGCTGATTAAAAAGGCAGATACTGCTGAGATTGTGGGATATGAACTTTTGGTACAGAGTGATGAAGAAAGTCTTTATAATGTCAGCGCAGACAGTGCAGCAGCTAATGCAATGACTGCGTTTCTGACAGAGAATTCCGGCAGAATATTTAATGACCGCAAGACGTTTATGACATTCACGCCTTCTTTACTGTTTCGGAATACTCCGAAGATCTTTGATAAAGACATGATCGTGATCCAGATTGAGGATAATGTTGTAATCCATCCGCTGGCTTCGATCCTCATCAGCAAATATCGTGAGGACGGCTATCATTTTGCGATCAATGATTTCCAGTTTACTCCAAAGTATTTCAGTATGCTGGAATATGTGGATTATATCAAAGTCAATATTTCTGGAGATGAGGATGATAAACAGCGCAGAACCATTCAGAATGTGGTGGAGATGTCTCATGGATTCGGAAAAGAATTTATTGCGACAGGTGTGAATACGAAAAAAGCGTTCGAGCTGGCAAAAGAAATGAATGTTGATTATGTAGAGGGGGCATACATTTCTGACAAAGCGGTCACAAAGACCGGAAAGATGGAATACCTGCAGGGCAATTTATATCAACTGATCCTGGAAGTGACAAAGGACGAGCCAGATATGGAGCAGATGGAGCAGATCATTTCAAGGGATGCAGCACTGACCTATGCGCTTTTGAAAATGGCAAACTCCGCATATTTTTCTGCAACACACAGAACAGCATCAATCCGGCAGGCGATCATGCGGATTGGTATCAATCAGTTAAAACAGTGGGTGTACCTGCTTAGCTTCAAGGAAGAAGAAACCGGAACAGAGGAGGTTATGAAGGCATCCTTTATGCGTGCGAATTTTGCATCTGCACTGGTTCGGAAGATGGAGAATGTTTCGATCACTCCGCCGGATGCTTATCTTATGGGAATGTTCTCAACACTGGATTGTCTGATCGATGCGCCGATGGAAGAGATTCTCAATGAGATTCCACTTGCAGATGCGGTGAAAGAAGCATTGATCACAGGCGAGGGCGAAGCCGGCAAATTGTATCACTTGATTCTGTGTTATGAGAGAGCAGACTGGACAGAGATCAAGAGATTATCGGAAGAGCTTGGACTCCAGACCAACATCATGGCACAGATCTATATGGAATGTGTAGAAGAAGTCAATGAGATCTGGAATGATGTAGTGTCCAGATAATCATACCTTATCAGACGAAGTCTGCCCGCCGCAGGCATGTGTTACGGGGTGCCCGAATGGGTATACTCATTTGGCTTTACATATGTTATAATGCCGATAGGCAAAGAGAAGTGACAAGTCTATGTCAAATGGCAAATGAAAAACCCGGAGTTGCGGACTCCGGGTTTTTCTATTCCTACTTTTGACAATGGGAAGGCTTAACCCCATAGGTTAGTTGCCGGTTATTTGTCACCATCTGACCAGTTTTTGGTGAACAGGCAGAGAAAAATAGACATAAATAAAAAGCGGCATAGCTGCTTTTTATTTATGTCTAGGATTTTCTTTTACAAACATACAGGCCTTTGTGGCTTCGACTGTGATATCAGAAATAAAGCGATTTGTGTAAAAGCTGATCAAGGGCTCTTTGGCTGCAGGCTCTGTCACAATGTATTTTGGTGGAAGACCGTTTAAGGTCAGAGCTACTGTATCCGCGATACATCTGTCACAAGTGCAGCATTCAAACTGACGCATGAAATAGATGATCTTGTCATTCACGATCTCTTCCATCAAATTGACACGTACAAAGTCGGGTTCTTCTTCTACTTTTAGTTCTTCTTGTATTTCTTCTTCCGCTTTTACTTCCGTAGCTGGTGCTGCTTCCGGTTCAGATTTTGGAAGCTCTGGCGCTGCTTCCAACACAGGTTCCGCTTTTGGGAGTTCTGGCTCCGGCTGGCTTTGGGGTTCTGTGCTTAGGACAGGATCCGGTGTTGTGTTTACATCCAGCTCCGGTTCAAACTCTTCTTCGTGTTCTGGCGAGGTTACAACAAGCTCGTCAAGCTGTTGTTCAGTTACAGCATTGTCATCCTCGTTAGAAATAACACCGTATTCTTTCTGAAATTCATTCAACAACTCTTCCTGAATGCGTTCTGCCACAGGATCTTCTTCGGATTTATCAATGATAGAAACAGCGGGTGTCTCCGCCGGCTGTGCCTTTTCCGGTTCTTTTTTGTTGTCATGTCCGGATAAAAGATTTAAAACATGTGCAGTCTTACTGCTTTTTCTTGCCATTATTGTGCCTCCTTGGAAATAGAATGTCCGGTTTTTACCATTACCTCTTTCACAAAGTTCTTGTAGTCAAGAGACGGATTGGAACGAGGGGAATGGTCATAGATGCTCAGCCCATGCGCCGGAGCTTCAGCAACGGACACACTGGCACGAATCTGTGTGTCAAATACGCAGGAGCCGATCTGTTCCGCAATATTCTCAGCCATCTCTTTTACTTCTCGTGCGAGGAGTGTACGCTTATTATATTTTGTCAAAATAAGTCCAAGTACATTCAGCGATGGATTTAACTTTTCCCGTACAGAATCGATCGTCTCTTTCAGCTGTGTAAGTCCCAGAAGGCTGAGAATTTCAGGCGCCATGGGAATGATCAAGTGATCTGCAGCAACATAGGCATTCACAGTCAGAATATTCAATGCCGGCGGTGTGTCTATAATAACGAAATCATAATGACCTAAAACGGGAGCCAGCGCTTTTTTTAAACAAAGTTCCCGATCAGAAGAGGTGAACTCTAATTCAGCGCTGCTTAACAGGATGTTAGAAGTAACCACATCACAGTAATCGGTGGACTGTATCGCATCCTGAATTGGAATACTGCCCTTGAGGACATCATATATGGTGTGCGAATTCTCGATGTCAAGTCCAAGACTGAAACCGAGACTTCCCTGTGGATCTAAATCAATTGCCAAAACTTTTTTGTGATAAAAAGTGGACAAACCAGCCGCCAGCGAACTGGAAGTCGTGGTCTTTCCGACTCCGCCCTTTTGATTGGTAAGAGCAATAATAGTTGCCAAAATAATTCCTCCATTCATAATTAAATAATGAAATAACTATTATTTAAAGTATACTATATGCCGATAAATAAGTACAGACTAAATTTGTAGAATTACGGCAGCTTTTGTCGATTAAAAGTAAAGGAGAGGATGAAAGATGGCAAGTATAGGTGGATTAAGCGGTTCAACGAGTAACAGTCTTAGTGGATTAAAAGGATATGGAGGTCTTGCCAGCGGACTTGACAGGGATTCGTTGATCGAGAGCATGACACAGGGGACAACCAGCAAGATCTATAAGCAGCAGCAGAAAAAAACATCACTTCAGTGGGAGCAGACAGCAATCAGAAATATTACAGATAAGATGATAGCGTTTTCTGATAAGTATCTGTCTACCTATTCTTCTTCGACGAATCTTTTCAGCAGTACGTTCTGGGGAAGAAACAATATCTCTGTATTAGGATCAAACAGCAAGTATGTAAGCGTTTCCGGTTCGTCCTCCACAGCAGATACGCTCTCCATTCTGGGTGTGAAGCAGCTGGCGAAGAAAGCGCAGATGACATCTGGAAGTGCAGCTTCTGATGGAATTCTGAAAACAGGAAAGATCGACTTATCCGATCAGAAAGCGGAGAATCTCGAAGGAAAGACAATCGAGATTAACTATGGAGATAAGAATTATACAGTTACACTTCCGTCAGGAAGTGACTATAAATATGACAGCGTGGATAATATCGTGAAGTCACTGAACAAGGCATTTGAAAATGTGGAACTGGATGGAGGAAAGAAACTGAATGATGTTCTGGCAGTAGAGACAAAAGGAGATAGAATTGTCTTCAAAGATAAGGTGAATAATGGGAACATTTTCAAGCTTACTGGTGGAACAGCGCTCTCACATCTTGGATTTAAAGATAAACCAGACAGTGAATTTAAGGAAATGGACATTACAAGTGCAGGACTTGAGTCTGTCAGAGATATTACAGAGGATGATATCTTTACAAAGACACCCTTTATCGATCGGATTGCAGGCAAGGAATTGACATTCACGTATAATGGAGTGTCAAAGTCTATCAAGCTTCCGGAAAAAGATGCCCTGAATAATGGGAACATTCTGGATACATTGAGAACATCTATGCAAAAACAGCTAGACGATGCATTTGGTGATGGCAGAATTAAAGTAAGTGCAAATAGTGGCGGTTTACAATTTAAGACAACAGTTCCGGGCGGAGGAAATGATACGTCTTCGGTTCTTTCCGTATCTTCTGGATCAGCGGGATTGCTTGGAGAGAATGGTGCTCTGAACATGAATTACGGAGAATCCAATCGTGTTAATATGGAAGCGAAGATTTCAGAGTCCGGCTTGAGAACTTTTAAAGAAGGAACAACATTTCCAGCAACAATTACGATTAATGGAGTTGATATTAAGGTAGAGGAAAGTGATACTGTTCGCACACTGATGGATAAGATCAATAATTCGGATGCAGGGGTAGAGGTCAACTATCAGAATTCTTCTGATAAGTTTGTATTTACATCAAAGAAAGATGGTGCTAGCGGAAAGATTAGTGTAGGTGGTGATTTTGAAAACATATTTGGTACTTCCTTTAATAAGACAGATGGACAGGATGCCATCGTAGCAGTAAAATATGCCGGTTCCGATGAAGTGGTAGAGATTGTGCGTGATTCGAACAGCTTCAAAATTGACGGCATGACAATTTCTGTCAATGGAGAGTTCGGATATAAGGCAGGTGCGGGTGGAAAGCTTGAACTCGACAAGACATCCGATCCAGTTACCTTCGACGCCAAGGTAGACGAGGACAAAATTGTCGAGACGATTAAGAAGATGGTGGAAGAGTATAATGAAATCATCGAGCTTGTGGGAAAGGAAACAGGTACAAAGCCAAACAGAGATTATGAGCCTCTGACTTCTGCACAGAAAGCAGAGATGAGCGAGAGTGAGATCAAGGCGTGGGAAGAAAAAGCAAAGGAAGGTCTGTTATTCAATGACAATGATCTGAAGGGCTTGAGCAACAGTCTTCGTTTCGTTGTTTCCACAGCGGATCAGGCAGCGTTGAAAAAGCTTGGTATTACGACATCCAGTACGGCGTCTGACAATGGAAAATTGTCGTTTGATGAAAGTGCATTCCGCGCAGCTTTAAAAACAGATCCGGAGGGCATCCGTGAGATGTTTACAAAAGAGCGTACAGTGGATGAAAACGGTGTTGCCACAGGTGTGAACGGAATCGCTGTGAACATGAAATCAGCATTTGACAAATACGCCAAGACATTGGGTGAGCCAAAAGGAATTTTGATCGAGAGAGCAGGATCTATCAAATCTCCGGCAAGTATTACACAGAATTCCCTGTACAAACAGATAGAGCAGATTGATGAAAGAATTTCAGATCTTCAGGATCTTCTGGAAATGGAACAGGATCGTTATATCAAACAGTTTACTGCATTAGAATCAGTGATCGCGCAGATGAACAGTCAGAGTGGCTGGTTATCACAGTTTGGAAGCGGATATTAATGTAAGAAGGGATTAGATTTATGTATCAGAACGGATATCAGCAATATAAAATGCAGGCGGTCAATACCATGACGAAAGGTGAGATGTTGCTTTTGCTCTATGATGAGCTGATCAAACGTCTCACCCGGGCAGAGCTGGCGCTTGAAAGGGAAGACTACGAGGTATTCGAGGCTTCGGTGAAACGGTCAGGAGAGATCGTCCAGTATTTGAAAGACACACTGAATACAGAATACAGTATCAGCAGAGAATTGCAGCGTATGTATGATTTCTTTTTATATGAAGTAAGCAGGCTGCAGGCAAGTCGGAACAAGGCTGTGATCGAGGAACTGCGGCCGTTGGTGATGGAGCTTCGGGATGCATTCCGTGAAGCGAACAAAACAAGCGGTGTATAAGGGGAGAGTTATGGAAAATGTCCAGGAAATCCTGTCAGAAGTAATGAAGCAGGTTTACAGAGAATATAAAGTGATGATGGAAATCGAGAACCTTACCCGTGAATTGGAGGACGCTCTGAATCGCAGTGACAAAGAAGCAGCAGGACTGATTCTTGATATGCGCCAGAAGGAAATGGAAAAAGCCTCGCAGGCAAAACGGGCGGTCGGAGAGCTTTTGGAAAGTATGGAGGAGGACTTGAGAGAGGACACCAAACACCTGTTGGATGGAGAGCTTCCAAAGGAGAGAACCGAATCAGAGGCCGAAAAAATCAGCAGTATCAGCAGACAGCGGAATCATACTCTGGAGAATATCTTAAGGATTGACAGAGTGTTAAGCCGCAGAATCGCAGGAAAAGATTCTTATTACAATGACTAAATAAACTGCCGTATTGAGAACACAACTTTAAAATGAAATCCATTTTAAGGGGGTGATTTCTGATGCGGCAGTTATTTTAGGTGTAGTTCGTATTGACGAAATTTGTCGAAAACAGTATAGTGTATGCAGAAGAGATTTTTGCAGAGGCAAGAGAGGATGAAAAATGGCAGAAATTGTTTTTGACCATGTCACAAAGATGTTTGACGAACAGATGGTTCTGGATGATATTTCCTTTCGGATTGAAAAAGGAGAGTTTGTGTTTGTCATAGGGAAAAGTGGCGCAGGGAAGAGTACCCTGTTAAATTTGCTTACAAAACAGCTGGAACCGACAAAGGGTTCTGTTTTTGTGTTTGGCACACCACTTGAGATGATGAAACAGAAAGAGCTTCCTTATTATAGAAGGCGGCTTGGGATCATGTCGCAGGATATCGGGATGTTGAATAACATGACAGTCTACGAAAATATTTCTCTGGCACTTCATGCGGCAGAGCTGGACGGAAGAGGAATGAAGCGGACGATCATGCGGGCTTTAGGGCTGGTTGGGATTGCGGAAAAAGCGTACGCATATCCAAAGGAGCTTTCGGGCGGTGAACAGGCAAGAATGCTCCTTGCAAGGGCAATGGCTGTCAATCCGGATATTCTGATTGCAGACGAGCCGACTGCGAATCTGGATCCCGACGCTTCCTGGGATCTGATGCTTTTGCTCAATGAGATTCACAGGCAGGGGAAGACGCTGATCATATCCAGCCATGCGAGAGATCTGGTGACAATTATGCGAAAACGAGTGATCACACTTGTGGCAGGAGCGCTTGTGGCAGATGAGAAAAACGCAGTGTACAATCAGAAAGCTGTCGATATCTTTGAAGAACGAAGAGTTCTCGCGGAAAGAGAAAAGAAATTATTCTAAAATAGTTAATATTTAACAAAAATATCCGATAAATAGTATGAATCGTGCTTTTCGGGAAAAGGGGTGAGAGGCATTAACTACGAAAACAGATATTTGGTGATACTTCTGTCATCTGTGCTCAATAAAAGAAAAATTGCTGTTCCGCATAAGCAGATTCATTGGCAGGAGGTCTTTAAGCTTGCAGAGTTTCATCATGTTGTAAGTCCTGTATATTATGGAATCCTGGGTCAGGAAAAAGAATTGGCGGATGGGGATTCGGATGAGTTTTACAGGAAGTACCACAAAGAGCTTGTGCTGGGGGAAGCATATAGGGATGCCCTGGAAGTTATTTTGTGGCAGTTGAAAAGGAACGGGATCAGGGGACTGCTGTTGAAAGGGATGGAGACGAAAGCGCTGTATTCGCAGTGGGAGCTTGGCTATACTCCTGGTCTTGAAATTCTGGTAACAAAAAAAGATCTGGAAAAGATCCATGATATTATGATCAATATGAATTATGAGCAGGAGAGTGATCGGGGGATCCGCGGACGGGTTTATGTTCGGGTTCCCGGCATCCGGGTTATATTTTATGATAGATTTCAGATGGGAAATGAAGTTTTATGTAAATATCTGATCAATTCCACTAAAAAATATTTTACATACAAAAAAAAGGCGGGGATCAGGCCTTTGAATCTTTCTTTGCAGTATTTGTATTACATAGGAAAGTATGCAGATGCTTACATGATGGGGGAACTCAAGATCCGAGACGTCATGGATTATTATTTGTATGTACATAAGCAGATTCCGGAAACAGAACAGGCCTCTGATAAAGAGATACTGGAAAAAGCAGGATTAACAGAATTCATGAAGCAGTTTGGAATTCTGGCATCGCTCTGGTTTGGACAAGGCGGAGAAGCGGATCCTACGCAGGCATTTCTGCTGGAGGAATATATTTTTTCAAAGGGAATGGAGGAACGGAGGCCGGACTCCTCAATTATTCCATTTGAGAAGATCAGTCTTGATTTTTACCAAAGAGACAGAGAAGAGGAATGGGGAAAAAGACAGAAAGAATGGATGTTTCCATCCAGAGAATACATGGTACAGTTTTTCCCGATTTTACAAAAGATCCCGCAGCTCTTATGGATATGCTGGGGGATTCGAGGAATCCGATTCTTCAGAAAATCTACGGCTATATTTATTGGAAAGAAAATTCAGAGTATGAAAAACCGTGTGACAGAACTGAAGATTGAGATTATAAAGAAACTAAAGAAAACAAAGGAAGGAACATCAGAGTATGAAGAACATGAAGATAGGTAAAAAACTGAGATTAGGATTTGGAGTAACAATATTGGCTTCTATTATTCTAATGTTATTCGCAATTTTAGCGGTGAAAAAGGTAGGAAATCTTTCTAACGAGCTGTATACAGGACCCTTTGTCGGCGCTACAGAGGCGACGGAATTTTCCAAAGATGTATATAGAATAGAATCTATTTTGTACAATGCGATGATAGAGGAAGATCTGGATAAATACAAAGATGATCTTGAGGAAGTGGCAGCTGATGTAGGAGAAAGACTGGATGCGCTTGATAAATTGGAGGGCAGTCAGATGGAATCTCTGGATGACATGAAAGCGATCAGCAATCAGGTAGGAACTGTCCGTTTGGAGATCATGGATCTGATGGAAAAAGGTGAGTGGGAAGAGGCAAAAGTGAGTTTACTTGGTCAATTTGCGCCAACGATTACAGAGTGTGCAGAGATGGCAGAGGCATTATATCAGGAAAGCTATGAAAATGCGGCAAGTTTTGATACGCAGGCAGACAATACGGTAGCAAGTACTGTGTGGATTCTTCTGGGAGTATTTGCAGCGCTGTTTGTGGTGGTCGTTGTACTTACAGTATATCTGATCAAAGGAATTACAAAACCAATCGAACAGTTGGAAGAAGCATATGAAAAGATGTCGAAGGGCTATGTGAACCAGGATGTTGAGTATGAAGGGGCAGATGAGTTGGGAGCGCTGGCAGAGAGTTTCCGGATTACCAGCAGAGGACTTCATGGAGTGGTTTCAGATCTTACATATTTGATGGATGAGATGGCAAATGGAAACTTCAATATCAGAACACGCGCAGAGGAGATGTATGTGGGAGATTTCCAGCCGATTCTGGAGTCTATCAGAAGAATGAATAAAAATCTGAGCAGCACACTTTCTCAGATCAATGATGCATCCGATCAGGTTGCAAGCGGTGCAGAACAGGTTTCTTCAGGTGCGCAGGGACTTTCTCAGGGTGCGACAGAGCAAGCCAGCTCCGTACAAGAACTCGCGGCTACAATTAATGAAATTTCAGAGCAGGTAAGATTGACGGCAGATAATGCAAAAGAGGCAAAAGGACAGGTAGAGGATGCGGGAACTGAGCTTTCACGTTCTAATCAGAGCATGGAAGAGATGATGCAGGCGATGTCAGAGATCAGCTCAAAATCCAGCGAAATTGGAAAAATTATCAAAACAATTGAAGATATTGCATTCCAGACGAATATTCTTGCGCTTAATGCTGCAGTAGAGGCTGCACGTGCAGGGGAAGCAGGAAAGGGATTTGCAGTAGTAGCAGACGAAGTGCGTAATCTGGCTTCTAAGAGTGCAGAAGCAGCGAAAAATACGACACGGCTGATTGAAGGATCTATTGCAGCGGTTGAGGATGGAACCAGAATTGCAGAACAGACGGCAGGTGCGCTTTCTGCGACAGTAGAGAGTACAAAGAAAGCTGTTGCAACAGTGGAAAAAATCAGTGACGCGGCAGAACAGCAGGCAGAATCCGTTGCGGAGGTTACCCAGGGAGTGGATCAGATTTCAAGTGTGGTTCAGACGAACTCTGCAACAGCAGAGGAGAGTGCGGCTGCCAGCGAAGAGCTGTCCGGACAGTCTCAGATTCTCAAAGGTCTGGTAAACCGGTTCCAGCTCAGAGACGAGGATACAAGAATGGGATCCTATGGAGCGCCAGAAGCAGAAGTGGGCAGTCTGCCGGAGGAGACATACGTAACGGCGCCTTCATACGATAACTATAGTAAATACTAAGGGAGATGAGAAGTTATAATGTTTAGTAATTTGAATGTGAGAAAAAAATTGCTGGTTGGATTTGGAATTATATTAATCCTGACAATTTTGATTGCTTCATTTTCTATGATTGAGCTAAAGAAATCAAATGATAGTCTGGAAGATCTCATGACAGGGGCCGTAAAAACAGATGATTTGATTAAAGAAAACAGAATTAATACGAATATAGCTGCCCGCTACCTCAGAGATATGGTCATTGAAAAGGATGACAGCAATTATGCAAAGAAGACAGCAATCGTTCAGGAGAAGATTGCTGCAATTAAGAAGAATTTTGAAACGCTTCAGGCGATGGATGTTTTAGACAAAGATGAACTCAATGAGTATCAGAGTGCAATAGAGGAGTGGTTTGAAATTGGAGATAAGGTTCTGGAACTGCTGGATAAAAATGAGCGGGAGGAAGCTCAGGAAGTGATTCTGGAAGAGTGTACACCGGCCTTGGACAAAACCATAGAACTTGTGAAGCCTCTGAACGAAGAGACAGATCGGATCCGAACAGGAACGGTAAATGAAAGTGTACAGACAACGAACACAGCGTTGATTTTTCTGTTGGTTGTAAGCATCGGTGCTGTAGCAGCAGGAATACTTCTCTGCCTTAAAGTGACACAATCCATTGTAAAACCAGTGAATGAAGTGGTAGAAGCAATGAAAGGAGTTGCAAATGGCCAGATGTCACAGGAGCTTACATATCAGTCAAACGATGAACTGGGAGTATTAGTAGAAAATGTAAAAATGACTTGCACAACGCTGGAAGAGGTTGTACAGGATCTTACATATCTCATGGATCAGATGGCAAAAGGAAACTTTGATCTGCATGGAAATGAAAGAGTTTATAAAGGAGATTTGGCTCCAATCCTGACATCCATCAGACAGATGAACCATAATCTCAGCGACACATTATCGCAGGTGCAGCAGATTTCTGAACAGGTGGCAGAAGGTTCCGATCAGGTATCATCCGGAGCCCAAAATCTGTCAGAGGCTTCTGCAGAGCAGGCAAGCTCTGTTGAGGAGCTGGCAGCTACGATTACAGAGATTTCTGAAAATATCCAGAGAACAGCAGATAATGCGAAAGAAGCCAGTGATAAAGTGTACTGTGCGCAGAATGAACTGACAGTTTCAAATGAGCAGATGCAGGATATGATTCAGGCGATGGCAGAGATTAGTCATAAGTCCGAGGATATTGGAAAAATTATTAAAACTATTGAAGATATTGCGTTCCAGACAAATATACTGGCACTCAATGCAGCAGTCGAAGCGGCAAGAGCAGGAGAAGCAGGAAGAGGATTTGCAGTGGTTGCAGATGAAGTTAGAAACCTGGCGTCTAAGAGTGCAGAAGCAGCAAAGAATACAACAGGTCTGATTGAAGGAACGATCGAGGCAGTCAATAATGGTACAGATATTGCAAACAGAACAGCAGATTCGCTGATGGCAACTGTGGAGAGCACAAAGGCAGCAGTTACTTATGTGGATGATATCTCTTCCTCAGCAGCAGAACAGGCAGAATCCATTTTCCAGGTACGCCAGGGAGTGGATCAGATTGCAGGAATCGTACAGACAAACTCTGCAACAGCAGAAGAAAGTGCAGCAGCAAGTGAGGAATTATCAGCACAGTCACAGACATTGAAAAACCTGGTAGCTGTTTTCAATCTGAGAAAAGACGTCAAAGGATTTTCCGGTGTTACACCGCCAATGATGAAAACGCCTTCTGTACCAGTCAGAGCGCCGCATGTTGCATCTATAAAAAGATATGAGTGGGAGCCGGGGCTGGAAACAGGCAATCGGCTGATTGACAGCCAGCATAAAGAATTGATTGAAAAAATCAACGATCTTTTAGAGGCATGTGCGTCAGGAAAAGGAAGAAGCGAGATCAACGCTATGGCTCAGTTTTTAAAGGATTACACGAAGAAGCACTTTGACGATGAAGAGCAATTGCAGAAAAGATTCAAATATCCGGATCGTGTGAACCATAAGAAATATCATGAAGCGTTTAAGGAAACTGTAAGAAAACTTTCCGAAGAACTGGAAAGAGACGGAGCAACTGTTACACTGGTAGGCAAGATCAATTCCAGTGTTGCAGAATGGCTTATCAATCATATTAAGAGAGAAGACGTCAGAGTTGCAAAACACATAGAAGAACAGTTGTAAGAAGAAAAAAGACCGAGAGAAAACAGAACTCCCGGTCTTTTTCTGGGTGAAAAGAGGAATGAAATTTTTGAGAGGGAGATATTTTTATGCAGACAGGACGATATTATCTAATCACAAAGCAATTTTTTGAATCGGTTATTCTATCCGTAAAAAATTACTTTGTCAAAGGAAAAGCGGCTCAGGCAATCCGAAAAGGCCTGATTTTTATGACACCATTGGTGATTTTATCTTCCATTGCGCTGGTGGGGATCAATTTTCCGATTTCTGGATATCAGGAATGGCTGCATGGTGAAGAGACAAGATGGTATCTCTCCATATTGACTTTGATTCATTCTGCAACCGTGGACTACTTTTCTGTGATCGTATCATTTGCAGTGGCATGGTGCTATGCAGAGCAGCTCGCAATTAAGAATGGAAAAAGTTTCGTTGCATTTGGAGCAACAGCTTCATTCCTGATTTTGATCAATGTGTCTTATGCAGATTTTAATCCGTCCTATTTGAGTACCGCAGGAATCAGTTCGGCACTGCTTGCAGCACTGGTTACCACTCGTTTGTTTTATCATATAGGGAAACTGCCGCCTTTTAAAGCGAAAGAGGAAGACGAAGACTCTTTTCTAAGCAAGATGACAGCGTCAATCATACCCCTTGGGATTGTTTTGATTTTGTTCTCAATCGTTACCTATGTGATCGAGACAACAACAGGTGGATGTCTGCAGAAGCAGATAGAGATCCTTCTGAATCTGTTCTTTTCTAAATTTGAAATGAACCACCTTTTGTCCGGCGCATTTTATATCGTAACGCTGCATTTGCTTTGGTTTTTTGGAATTCATGGTTCCCATGTGTATTTTGAAATCAATGAAGTATATTTCAAAGAATTTCTCCATAAAAATATACAATCTGTGGAGATGGGGATGCAGCCAACAGAGATTGTAAACACAGTATTTTTAAACAGTGTGTGTGATCTTGGAGGGGCGGGATCTACGCTGGCTCTTGTTGCGGCGATTCTGCTTGTGAGTAAAAATAAAAGTAACAGGAGAATCGCAAAGTTTGGCTTTATTCCCTCTCTTTTCAATGTAAATGAAATCCTGTTGTTTGGAATGCCGATCGTGTTTAACCCGGTGTTTTTTATCCCGTTTATCAGTATCCCTCTTATCAATTTGTGTCTGGCGTATGCGGCTACGGCAATCGGACTCATACCGGTGATTGCACAGGATATCAACTGGACAACGCCTCCGTTTTTGAGTGGGTATATTGCAACAGGATCTTTTTCGGGTGTGATTCTTCAGATTTTTTTGCTTGTGCTGGATGTGGCAATTTATGTTCCGTTTGTCAAAAAACTGGATAAAATATCATTGCCGATGTAGAACTTATATGAGGATGATCTGGAAGAGATCAAGACTATGCGGGAGAAGGATATTGAGAATACGCGCTTGATCCATTCCCTTACGAATGTATTTCTGGATGTGTATGAGCTGGACTTAGAGACGGAGCTGATTCATATCATCCGGACAGAGCAGGATGATATGCGTCTGTTAAAAACAGAAGAAATTGATTTCTCTACATTTAAAAGGTTTTTATTACAAAATGTTCCGGAAGAGAAGAAGAAAAAGCTGGAAGAAGAGTTTGAAACAGAGCGGATTTGCGCCCGCATTCAAGAAGTTTCCATTGTGGAGAGAGAATTTCAGAAATGGTACGAGCACAGCACAAGCTGGTTTCGAATACAGTTTATTTTGTCCATGACCAGAGAGAAGAAGCGACCGATCGTGACGGTTACTGTGATGAATATTGATGACCTTAAGAGACTGCAGGAGGAGCAGAATAAGGCATTGTTATCTGCTTATGAAACGGCGCACCAGGCGAGTCGGGCAAAATCGGATTTTCTTGCGAATATGTCGCATGATATTCGTACTCCGATGAATGCGATCATGGGAATGAGCACAATTGCACGCAGAAATATCCACGATCCGGAGAAGCTGGAGGACTGTCTGAATAAGATAGATTCTTCTTCTAAACACTTATTGAGCCTGATCAACTCTGTTTTGGATATGAGTAAGATCGAAAGTGGGAAGGTTGTGTTTGTGGAAGAGGTATTCCGGCTGGATCAAATGATCGAAGATATCAAAAGGATTGTTCAGCCGCAGGCGGAAAAGAAGGACATCCAGTTTACTAGTATAACGAATATTAAATAATTGCTATATTAAATTGATACTGCTTCCTCTTC
>OAWM01000667.1_pt1 | contig 20055 bp, 14 predicted proteins | sample 1495501 | NCBI WGS metagenome assembly OAWM01 (sample SAMEA2580210, study PRJEB22360) | human gut metagenome | biome: human gut; feature: human-associated habitat; material: faeces | place: Denmark | collected 2008/2010 | reverse complement strand
ACCCAGCCGCTGCGCCATCACACCTGTCAGACTGGAAGAGAGCAGGAAAGGCTCCACGCCCATATCCTGCAAACGCGTGATCGCCCCCACCGCCGTGTTGGTATGCAGCGTGGAAAGGACCAGGTGCCCTGTAAGCGATGCCTGGACAGCAATTTCTGCGGTTTCGGTATCGCGGATTTCACCGACCATCACCACATCCGGGTCCTGACGCAAAATCGCGCGCAGGCCACGGGCGAAGGTCATGCCGACGCGGGTGTTAACCTGCGTCTGACCGATCCCTTCAATCATGTATTCGATGGGGTCTTCAACCGTGAGAATGTTACGCGAATGGTTGTTCAGCTCCTGCAATCCGGCGTACAGCGTGGTGCTTTTGCCGGAACCCGTCGGCCCCGTCACCAGAAAGATGCCGTGCGGTTTGTGTAACAGCTGGCGCAACTGCGCGGTCAGTTGCTGGCTAAGCCCCAGACGCTCCAGCGTCAGGCGGGCCTGGTTTTTGTCCAGCAGTCGCAGCACCACGCGCTCGCCCCAGGCAGAAGGCATGGTGGAGACACGCACGTCAATCGCCCGGCCGCCCAGCAACAGCGCAATACGTCCATCCTGCGGCACGCGCTTTTCGGCGATATCCAGCCGTGCCATCACCTTGATACGCGATACCAGCAGCGAGGCCAGTTTGCGCCCCGGGCGCAGCATTTCATGTAATGTGCCGTCAACGCGAAAACGGATCACCAGACTCTTTTCAAACGTCTCGATGTGGATATCCGAAGCGCCTTCTTTAATCGCCTCTGCCAGCATGGCGTTGATCAGTTTGATGATCGGCGCATTGTCGTCGCTTTCCAGCAGATCTTCCGTTTCCGGCAGTTCTTCCGCGAGGGTAAAAAAGTCCTCGGCAGAACCGAGATCTTCCATCAGCTGGCGAGCCTCGGAAGAGTCCCGCTGCCAGACCGCATTCAGCCGCTGTTCAAATTCGGCCTCGTCGATTTGCCGCAGCGTAAAGGGCGCGTTCAGCCCCCGCTGCAGCTCCTGCAAAACAGAGAGCGATAGCGGATGAACGTGGAGGATCTCCAGCGACGCTTCGCACCATGCCACCAGGCTAAACCGACGGCTGAAACTGTAGGGCAGACGCACGGTGTTGGCGGTGGTTTCCTGTGCTACAGGCACCATTAACGCGTTCTCCCGGCATTGAGGAACGCGCGAACTTCCGGCGGTAAGGCCTGGTTTTGCGCTGGCAGTACCGGCTGTGCAGTGTGCGGCATCAGGCTTAAACCTTGCTCATCACGATAGATCTGTTCGGCGCGCATATAGTTATATTTGCGCTGCGACACGCCGTCTGCCGCCATACCGTCACGCAGAATGGTCGGACGGATAAACACCATCAGGTTACGTTTTTCTTTTTTATCCGCCGTCGATTTAAACAGGTTACCAATCAATGGGATATCGCCCAGCAGCGGCACTTTCGCCACGCTTTCTCCCGCCTGATCGTCCATCAGACCACCAAGCACAATCAGCTCACCATCGTTAGCCAGCACGGTGGTTTTCAGTTTGCGCTCACCAAACACCACGTCGAGGCTGGTCTGTCCTTCCACCTTCGAGACTTCCTGCTCAATCACCATCTGTACCGCGTTACCTTCGTTAATCTGCGGCGTGACTTTCAGCATGATGCCGACTTTTTTCCTTTCTACTGTATTGAAAGGATTGCTGTTATTGGAGCCAACGGTAGAGCCGGTTAATACCGGAACGTCCTGGCCCACCATGAAGAAGGCTTCCTGGTTGTCCAGCGTGGTGATGCTCGGCGTGGGAGAGCACGTTAGAGCTGGAGTCGTTTTTAACCGCCTGCACCAGCGCCATCCAGTCGCCTTTCACCACACCAACCGCCGTACCGCTAAAGCCGGAAAGAAGCTGGGCGAGCGTGGAGAGATCGCCGTTGGTATCCGGATTAATGGTGGTAGCGCCGTTTTCACTGATCACCGTCGAGCCTTTCTGCGGTTTCGCCTGAGAAATGGCTGCGCCCAGCGTACCGATAGGGATCTGCGTACCATTAGCAAACTGCATTAATCCGGCATCTTTCGACGCCCACTGCACGCCGAAATTGATATTGCTACCTTCGGCAACTTCCACGATCAACGCCTCGACATGCACCTGAGCACGGCGAATATCCAGTTGTTCAATCACGCTTTGCAGCGATTGCATGATGTCCTGCGGCGCAGTAACAATCAGGGCATTACTGTGTTTGCTGGCGGCGATGGAGACAATCTCACGCCCGCTACCGACCGTGCCTTCCGCCTCTTCTTTAGCCGCCGTGAGCGTGCCGCTGACCTGCTTCAGTACATCGACCAGATCTTCGGCTTTGCTGTATTTGAGATAGAAAACCTGGCTGTTGCCGCTGCGCTCCATTTCTGAGTCCAGGCGACGGATCAGACGGCGCATTTTGTCCCGCGTGGCGGGGTCACCACTGACAATCACACTGTTGGTGCGTTCATCGGCGACAATTTGAGATTTCAGCGTCGCAGGCTGGTTCTCGCCGCTGTTTTTCGTCAGGCTTTCCAGCACGCGGGCGATTTCCGAAGCCGAGGCGTTATCCAGCGGGATCACCTCTTCAGTGCGATTACCCGCGTGATCCACACGCTGGATCACTTCCGTCAGCCGCTCCACGACGGAGGCGCGTCCGGTGAGCATAATCACGTTGGAGGGATCGTAATTAACAACGTTGCCTGAGCCTGCGCTGTCGATCATCTGGCGCAGAATCGGTGCCAGCTCGCGTACTGACACATTACGTACCGGCACTACTTTGGTGACCATTTCATCGCCCGCGTAGTTGTCGCTGCCTTCACCGACCAGCGGCAGCGGCTCGACTTTCGCAGCGCTGGATTTCACCACCTTCAGCACGTCGTTTTCCATCGGTACGACGGCATACCCCTGTGCTTCCAGCAGGTTAAGGAATAGCTGGTAATACTGGCGTTCATTGAGCGGGGTCATGGTGCGAATACTCACTTTCCCCTGTACGCCCGGCCCCATAATGATGGTTTTATTAAGGTTAGCGCCGACGGTTTCGATGAACGATTTCAGGTCGGTATCTTTAAAATTAGCGGTGAAAGTGGCTTCTTCCGCCCAGACCGGTGAACTGCATAATGCCGCTGCCAGCACCAGCGGCAGTAAACGCTTTTTTGTTTTGAGGCCAGTTGTCTTCTTACGCCAGACCGACAACGTAATATCACGCCAAAACACGATGAATGATTCTCCTGGATTAAATGCGGTTAGCGCAGCGCGATGGAAATGTCGTGGCGCGCACCCTTGCGTAAAACCGTAAGTTGAATGGAATCCATTGAAGGTAACTGCCGCATCAGAGCAATCATTGCTCGTGGATCAGTGAAATCCTGCTGATTTAGCGCAATGGCGATATCGCCTTCCTTGAAACCGCTGGCATCGAACAGAGAACGATCTGCCCCCGGCTTCACTGCATAACCGACAATCCCCTCCTTACGCACAGGCGTAAGCTGGATATAGTTAAAAATTTTCTGCGGATCTTTCGTCAGTGCCTGACGCACGGCAGTCGGGATCTCAACTGGCGCACTGGCAGCAGGCTCAGCAACAGCTTGCTTTGCTTCGTCACTGACGGCTTTTTTGTTGGTCACGGCTACGGTGGAATGCCCCTCTTCTGCCAGGCTCAGGCGCTCTATTTTTCCCTGATAGCGCAGCATCACATGGTCGCGGTTGATTTCCTCAATCACCGCGTTGTGAGAACCAAGCCGTTCCCCCTGCAAATAGACCTGCTGTTTGCCACCTTCTTCAATAACCGCGCCGGGTCTGGCACCAAAGGCGATCCCACGCAACACCACATTAAGACGCGTTTCTGCCACAGGCACAGGTTCGGGTTGTTTTACCGGCGTGGCGACGGGCTGATATTTGCCAAACCAGTTTTGCTGGCTGATTAATTGCACGTCATTTTTATCGAACGTTTTTGCATCCGCACGGGGCGGTTTATTCGCCGATGGGGAAACAGCCGTATATTCCGCAGAAAAGGAGAAATAGCGCCAGAGTGAATACGCCATTTTTGCAGAAATAATAAGCAGCATCAGCCAGAACATCCCGCGTGCAATTTTGCGCAGATGCTCTTTGTCTGTATTAAGAGATTGTCTCTGGTTAAGAGTGTGACGAATTTTTGTCAGCCATTGAATGAGATAAATTCGTGCGTCACGAAAAACAACCCGCGCCAATTTATATCTACCCGACGTTATGCTTTGACTATTCCACAGGTGGTACGATCCAGTTTCCGCTGATACTGGTTACCTGTACGTGTATCATTAATCGTTATGCTGTAATTAATTCCCTCAGTGAGCATTAATTTCACCGTTGGGTCATTGCACATTTGTCGTTGATAGCTGGTTAAAAAGGCGTCAGGCGTCTGCGTGGTCTGAGTCCCCGCTTCGCTGATAATGGTCATTTTTACCGTCGTGCCGCTACTTTGTGCCAGCACTAAGGTATATCCCGCAGATTTAATCGGCAGGTTTTGGCTGATATTTTGCGCCTGTTTTTTCGCCAGTAAACTGGCATTTTCATTATGGCTGGCACAGCCACTTAATAATCCTGTAACGCTCAACAATAGCGATATTAATACCCTCCCTGGCATTTGTTTTATCGACATGGTAAATAATCTCTAAGGTTATTAATAAGAGTTAAAATGTCACTTTGATAATGACGTTGTTATCATTAAAACAATGCCTGTAGATAAATTGTTGCTATACCGCCCAGACTTAAACACGGTCCAAAAGGCAGTGTGGTTGATCCTCTTTTTGTAATAACGGCATATATCAGGCCGCAGCATGATGCGATTAAAGCAACATTGGGTAGCGACAACGGCCCCACCCAACTACCTAACGCAGCGAACAATAATACATCGCCCATGCCTAATGCTTCTTTACGCAGAACTATTCCGGCTATCCAGCGCAGGGAGTAAAAAGCGATAAACCCCACCAGGACGCCGGTAACTGCATCTTGTAGCGTGAGCGGGCTCTGCTGCGCCCATGCCGCACTCAGTCCCGTCCACAATACGCCCTGAGTAAAAACATCGGGCAGCCATTGGTGATCGAGGTCAATGACGCTCGCGGCAATCAGCCAGGCGGATAATATCATCACCGCCAGCGCCCATCCACTTTCCGGCCAGACCAGACTCGCCAGCAAAAAAGCGAGTGCCGTCAATAACTCCACCAGCGGATAACGCTTGCTGATTTTCGCCTGACAGTCGCGGCAGCGCCCTTTGAGCATCAGCCAGGAGAACAGCGGAATATTGTCACGTATCCGGATGGTCTGCTGACAATGTGGGCAGTGCGAACGCGGTAGCGCAAGGCTTATTTTTGACTGCGCACTCGACATTTCACCGTGAAACTCCGCCATTTGTTGGCGCAGCATGATTGGGTAACGCCAAATCACCACATTCAAAAAACTGCCGATGATCAATCCTCCGACGGTTGCCAGGACGGGCATCGCCGTGGGGTATTGCTGAAAAACATCAAAAAGCATGGTTAAAGGTTGTTTGTTGTAACTTGCTGGATGCGGCGTAAAACGCCTTATCCGTCCTACGGGTGTCTGCCAGCGCAAATAATCGCGGCTTTCCCCGTCTGTAGGCCCGATAAGCAGGCGCATCGGGCAAATGTGTTAACCCGGTGCGCCTTATCCGGCCTACGGGCTTACTCGGCAGACATCTTATGCTCGGTAACCTGATTAATGGTTTCCGGTCCCTGTTCCGGTTTCGGCAGATCGAGTGACGCGAGCGTGTTGTAAGCCGACTGGCTCACACCGCCCTCGAAGCTCATCTCGCTCGCCCCCGGCAGCTGGTAAGCATTCGCGCCCGGATTCCATTTCTTAAAGAACTCCGAAAGATCCGTCTGGGCGACCCAGGAGGCACACAGCATCAGCGTGTCCGCTGCGTTACCGTTGGATTCAGCACAGTAATTCTTGCCGCCAAACTTGTCATTGCTGACCTCATCGCCGCGTGCTTTACGATGCATCAACTGGAACAGGTTCCAGCCTTTCATCCCTTCACGCTCGCTGTAAAACTCTGGCAGAGGAGTGCCATCTGGATACCATTTCTTGATATCAAAGTTTTTCTCTGCCCATTCCTTCAGCTGTGCGTACATCAGCAGACGGTCACCCGCACCGCCGCGTGCCCATGCCTGGTTGTTGCTCTCCTCCAGATATTCCGGTGCGACGGTAATATCGTCAGCGACACGGTTCATCTTGCCGAGATAACGATCCTGCATGTACAGCGCCAGCACGTTGTTAGCGACTTCAGTTGCACCCGGTACAGTCAACGGCGTTTCTGCGGCGTTATGACCGACTTCATGCCAGATCAGCCAGTCGTTCAGCGGCGTCGTCGGCAGCGTGGTGCTGTTCGGCGAGAAGCTGCTGTTCATCACCGGATAACCAGAGTGCGCATCACCGATGGAGATCTGCACATCGTTGGTGAAACGATGTTTGTGGCCCGGCAAGTTTTTATAGGTAAACATCCGGTGCTTACCGTCTTCGCTATCACGGCCGTAGAAGTCATTCATCGAGCTGGCAAAGGTATCCAGATCGTTAGCGAATTGCTCCAGTCCGCCAGTGTAATTGCTGGCATTCAGGTTCTTCTTCGGTGTGGTATAGACGAAAGCGTCTGATTCCAGCTCACCCAGCGGAGCCGGTGAGTTCAGATCGTTTTTCCATGCGCCGTCTTTATAGAACGGTGCTTTTACCACGCCAGTAAAGGTGAAGCTGGCAGATTCATTGGTAGAGCTATTGCCCTTGATATAAATCAGGCCACCGTAAGGCACCTTGAACTTCACCGTACCGCTAGCGTCCAGAGAGTACGTTTTAGTCACTCTTGGCGGACGGTTCAGCGCAACTTCATGCTTCTCACGTCCGGTCAGGTCGTCAGCCAGCGCCACGGTGACGGTCACAGGAACGTTCGCATTGGACTTAATGGTGACCTCTTTCTGAGCCGGTGCCCACAGGCCAGTTGACTGCATGTTACCTGCAAACCATTTGGTCGGATTCGAGTACAGGCTGATGGTTTCAGTAACGTTCTGTCCCTCTTCCGATACTGCTCCCGGATACTTCTCGACATCAACTTTGATGTTCAGATCCCACCAGGAACGGCCCAGCATCAGGCGTGTCAGCGGTTTTTCCATATAGTTGAGCGGGTAGCTCGGGTTCATCATGCCCGCTTTGCTGCTACCGTCACCGTAGATCATGTTGTTATCGACCAGCGATTTTTTCAGATCTGCAGAACACTTGGTGCCGCCTGCATAGGCATCATTGGCGTAGCAGTTCAGGAACTCGGTGAACGTTTTAAAGCCCAGCTCGTCATTTTTGCCTTCTTCATAACGATAGCTCGTATCGTTCCACAGCCAGACCGACATGTTCTGGTACAGACGTTCCAGATCGACGCTGCTCAGACGCTCACCTTTGCGACCATTGGTCCGGAAGTAGAGCTCATGCTGATACAGACGCTGAATGTTGGTGCCTAAATCCGCAGCCTGCACCATCGCTTTTGCAGTGTCGGCGTTAAGGCTTAGTTGCGTATACTGTGGAACATACATGCCACCAGTAACCGGAACCCCCGTGCCAGGACGATATTCCAGGCAGTTGACCTCATAGTGATATGCCGGATTAGTACACTCTTTCAGCCCCGGGAACGCGGCGAAAATTTTCTCCTTCGCAGCCTTCAGAGAATCCTCTGTTTTATGATCGGCCTCATCAATAAAGGCATAACGCGTTTCCTGTTTGCCATCTACATCTTCCAGCCAGCTGGCAACTTCCAGCTTCGGTTTGTCATCAGGTTTGTTTTCTACCTGATATTTCCACTTAACTTCCCCTGTCTTACTATCGATGGTGTACGGCAGCGCACCATCTACGGCAGGATAACGTTCATAGACCCAAATGCCCGTTGCGCGCTGCTGACGAACGCGGTTCGGATACCCTTGCGGATCGTTATTTACTACCGACTTGTTCAGTGCCATCGACAGACCTGCGGCATCCAACAGACGCACAAAACCAGACGCGCTCTCTTCCTTAAGATTGCTCATCACGTTTTCCATGATCAGCACCGATCCACCTTTGTTCAGATAGGCGATCAGATCGGTCACATCCTGCTGAGTCAGCTTCGGTTTGCTGGTATCTGCACGCAGTGGGATTGCATAAGGATCGTTACCCACCTGAGTCACATATTCAAAGCCGTTAAGGATCAGCAGCGGCATTTCCTGCGGATCGAGATCGCCATAGCTACTTAAATGCTCAACAGAGATGCCCGCAAAATCCGGATGGAAGTCGAACGCAGCGCTGTTTCCTGTAACCTGACCATGACGTTTAAAATAGACAGTATCCAGGTTGGTGCCTACGGTCATGCTGGCTTTCGCGTCCGGCTTCCATTTATCGTCGGACAGATAGCGCAGCACGTTCTCCATGAAGTTCTTCATGTCATCCGGGTCGCTGTTGAGCGTACACTGCCCATCTTTATTAACGCCCCCGTTCCAGCTGTAACCGTTCGGGCAACGCAAAATGCTGTTGTAGTGTGGGTTACCGATAACCATCAGTTTGCCCTCACCGACTTGCCCCAGCGAAATAAACGGCAGGTTAAAGGTGGCGGTATCGCGCGTAACGTTTTCCGGCTCAACAAGAGAAGGCGCTTCCGTAATGTACGCCAGCTCGTTTTTATCCCAGGCGCGTTTTTCGCCGAAGGCCAGCCAGTAGTTTTTATCATTACGCGCCATCAGAATCGGGAAGGCCGCGTTGGAGATATTCACCACCGCCTGACCGCGCGCATTACCCGTGCTGCCATAGAAGTTGGTGGAGTCATGGAATACATGGAACTTGCTGACAGATTTGTAGTTCGTATCCACGCCCCACAGCTTGTTGATAACGCCCTGAATCTGGCCGTCATTAACATTGCGCGTCGTCAGCGAGAACCAGCGAGCCTCGTTACAACCATCGGTTTTCGCACAAATCGCGGTATCGATCTCTTTGGCCTGACCCGTATTAAACTGCTCAATAAATTCGTTAGGCAGATTAACGACTTGCTCACCTTCCCCCAGCGTCGCACCGTTGGATAACGAGAGATTGATAATCTCGTTGATCACGTTGGGATATTCGGCAAAGACCTTGCGTACATCGTCCGGAACAACACGGGTATTATTTTGCCCGGTCGTCGAATAGCGATGAATAAGCTGATCAATATTCGCCCCGCGAACTTCATCACCCAGTTCAGTCAGCGCAATGGTCGACTTATTGCCGCGCACTGAACCCAGTTCAAAGGTATCGATACCAAAGGAGATGGTTTCGCCCCAGCTAAAGGAAAATTCACCATTTTCCCCTGTCACGCCACGGCCTGAATTGGTGTAGTAGTTGACGCCAGCAACACCATATCCCTGGCTATCGACCAGTCGACCTTCAGAGAGAATGATTTCAGTGGGTTGATACTGATAAAACTGTTCCGCGTTAGCCGACACGAAGGAAGCGTTCAGATCCGGTTTTGTTCCCGGCGTGGTGACGGGCACGACCGGTGAAGTATGAGTGGATGGCGCTTTATCGGTCGCAGCATTGTTTTCCACCTCTTCATTGACCAGCTTTTTGAACTCTTCCGGTGCCAGATCGATTTGCTTATACAGCGAGTCGAAGCGTTTACTCTCGATCACCGAGGAGAACGTCAGACAAACCTGTTCTGTATTCGCCGGACAGCTGTTACTGGACGTTACCAGCGAAACCGCATTGCTTTTCTTGTCATCGGAGCCCGCCAGTTCTTGCGCGTCCTCAAGGCTAAACGACACTTTTTCAACCGCACGCAAGCTACGCGCAGCTTCTGACTGAGTGTTGAAGGTGGCAATTGTCGTGTTACCCGCCACGCAAGTAACGTCCTCGCCAGGTTTAAATGTAAAGCCATCGCTGGATTCACCATTACAGGTAGCACCAGTTACCCGCTGGCTTCCGCCCAGGGTCAGATAACCCGTTTTCGTAGGAACAGGTTCTGGCTCCGGTTCTGGTGTTGGTTCAGGATCAGGTATCGGTTCTGGCGTAGGCTCTGGGTCCGGCGTTGGCTCAGGCGTCGGCTCCGGGTTTGGTGCTGGATCAGGTTTCACTTCCGGCAAAGACCCTGTTCCAGAATCTACAGGCGGCGTATCGGAGGAAGATCCGGAACCACCGCCATCACAACCGGCTAACAGGGTTGCGCTCAAAATAGCCGCTAAAAGCGATTTCTTATATTTAAATTTCTTATTCATTAATAACGCAAGTGACAAAACAATGTTAAAAAATTCGTAACTGGGAGAAATAGTTTTATGCTTTATCTTCTCTAATAACTTCCTCCATTCTTAAGAAAACGACATCATTGATAGAAAACAGGTGAAATTTATAAGAATAACCCCTATACGATGTCTATCTGGCTATTTTTACGAAATTTCAACAAACAAAAAATTAACAACATTTCACAACGTAACTATATAAATTTGTTGGTAGTTTTAACGATTAAGATTGCAAAAGCAACAGATAGAACGGTGTTTGCTCATCAAGCGAACATAATTAATACAGACTTGTTTTGCGTGATAAAAAAATAGATGTTCTCACGCTCTTAATTATTTAGCAGGTTATCTGAACGCAAAACATTATTGCTGCATGGATAATAAAGCGAGAAATGATTTTCAATTAATAAGACAGAATAATGTAAATGAAGCCGGATGATATTAACGATCATCCGGCTTTATTGATTTACGAGACTAACATCCCGGTAAACACATACGCCTGCAGCAGGGTGATAATGCCGATAACGCTGGCAAAAATCAGACTGTGCTTCACGGTGTAGCGGAACAGTTCAGATTCTCGGCCCACCATGCCCGTCGCGGCGCAGGCCACGGCGATAGATTGCGGGGAGATCATCTTGCCAGTTACGCCGCCGCTGGTGTTTGCTGCCACCAGCAGGGTGTCAGAGACGTTGATTTGCTGCGCCGTGGTCGATTGCAGTGAACCAAACAGGGCGTTAGAGGAGGTGTCCGAGCCGGTAAGGAATACGCCCAGCCAGCCGAGAAACGGTGAGAAGAACGGGAACATCACGCCTGTACCTGCCAGTACCAGCGCCAGCGTGGTGGACATGCCAGAATAGTTGGTGACGAAGGCGAACGCCAGCACCATGCCAATCGACAGTATCGGCCACTTCAAGCTAATTAGCGTTTCGGCAAAGACGCCAATACCTTTCTTGATCCCCACACCGAGGATGAAGATAGAGATAATCGCCGCAATAAAAATAGCGGTGCCGCCAGCCGAGAGGGGGTCGAATTTAAACACCGCATCCATTGGCGTTGGTTGGGCGACAATGGGTGCCGCTTTCAACACTTGTTGATGCAAATGAGGGATCTGGAAATTAATCACCAGTGAATAAAACGCGCCGCCCGGAGCAAATAACGCTTTAAACGGCTTCATGGTCCAGATGGTGACCAGCACCGTTAAGATTAAAAACGGTGACCACGCTCGAATGATTTGCCCCAGACTATATTCTGAAGGCACGGGACCGCCAGAAGATGGCTTATTTACCACCATCGCACCTGCGGATTGTCCCATGCTGATTGCCGTTTCGGTATTTTTCGGCCGACAGACTTTAAGGAATAAAGCGAGTGAGACGATACTCACCAGCGCCGAAGTAATATCCGGCAGTTCCGGACCAATATAGTTAGAGGTAAAGAACTGAGTGACAGCGAAGCTTCCCCCAGCAACCAGCGCCGCTGGCCACGTCTCTTTCACCCCTTTCCAGCCGTCCATCATTGCTACCAGCCAGAACGGCACAAGAACCGACAGGAACGGTAACTGACGTCCCGCCATTGCGCCAATGTGGAACGGATCGATTCCCGTTACCTGACCGGCGACCAGAATCGGCACGCCCAACGCACCAAACGCCACCGGCGCAGTATTGGCAATCAGACACAGCCCCGCCGCGTATAACGGTTTGAAGCCCAGGCCCACCAGCAGCGCACCGGTAATCGCCACCGGCGCACCAAAGCCAGCCGCTCCTTCCAGCAACGCACCAAAGGAGAAACCAATCAGTAACACCTGCAAACGCTGATCGTCGGTGATGGAGATAACCGAGCTGCGGATAATATCGAACTGCCCGCTGGCAACGGTTAATTTATACAGGAACACCGCCGCGACAATAATCCACGCTATTGGCCATAATCCATAAATAAAGCCATAGCCCGCAGCAGCAAATGCCATATCAATCGGCATTTTAAAGGCGAATATTGCAATCAGGATAGATAATATAAGGGTTATTGCTCCAGCGACATGTCCTTTCAGACGTAATACCGCGAGTGCAACGAAGAAGAATATTATCGGGATCAGGGCGACCAGAGCGGATAGCCCCAGTCCTCCCATCGGCATATACATTTGGGTCCAGGTAACCATATTGTTCAGTCTCTTATTATCTTTATATGCTTGATATACTTAAGGTTGTAATAAGCAAAAGAGGACTGAACTGTAAAATATAGGCGTTATACTTTACAGCAACAGTACGCCGCTAACGCAATTGCTACCTCTGGCATAACAAGTATATCGGGTAAGGGTTTCTGTTCCGCACACGCAGACGCAGAGTATCGTTAAGATGTCCATATTGTTGTTTTAGGCCCGCTAGTAATGCGCTACGGGTATTTAATATTGTTAAACCCTGATAATCGCTCCGGTTATTTCCGGGATAAATGTACTACCGCAGTTACTATCATAGCCCCGACAATAAAACTTGCCGGGGCTTTTTTGACGCTATTAATGACTTTCTTTTTCGCGTAAACGCCAGGCGTGTAATAACGGTTCGGTATAGCCGTTTGGCTGTTTCACGCCGAGGAAGATTAAATCGCTGGCAGCTTTAAAAGCACACGAGTTAGCGAAATTCCCCGCCATCGGACGATAAGCCGGATCGCCAGCGTTTTGCTGATCAACCACTTTCGCCATATTCTCCAGCGACGCCTGCACCTGTTCTTTGGTCAGAATACCGTGACGTAACCAGTTGGCGATATGCTGGCTGGAGATACGCAGCGTTGCGCGGTCTTCCATCAACGCCACATTGTGAATATCCGGCACTTTTGAACAACCAATCCCCTGCTCCACCCAGCGCACCACGTACCCCAGAATCCCCTGCACGTTGTTATCCAGCTCTTGTTGGATCTCTTGCGCCGACCAGTTAGCGTTTTCAGCAACCGGAATAGTCAGCAGATCGTCCAGCAGCGGTTCAAATTCAGCATTGAACTCGGTCTGGGCAATGTTGGCTTGTACGCTCTGTACGTTGGTTTGGTGGTAGTGCAGCGCATGGAGCGTAGCAGCGGTTGGTGACGGAACCCAGGCTGTGTTTGCCCCGGCACGCAGTTGGTCGCCCTTCTGGCTGTACATGTCTGCCATCAGGTCCGGCATTGCCCACATGCCTTTACCAATTTGCGCTTTACCGCGCAGCCCACAGAACAGACCGGAAAGCACGTTATTACGCTCGTAGGCTTTGATCCAAGGCGTCGATTTCATCTGATTTTTACGCAGCATCGGGCCAGCTTCCATCACCGAATGCATTTCATCGCCGGTACGGTCGAGGAAACCGGTATTAATGAACGCCACGCGGTTGCGCGCCTGAGCGATACAGCTACGCAAGTTCAGCGAGGTCCGACGTTCTTCATCCATAATGCCCATTTTCAGGGTATTCGGTGCCATACCGAGCATTGTCTCAATGCGGGTAAACAGTTTGTTGGCGAACGCCACTTCCTGCGGACCGTGCATTTTCGGTTTCACAATATAGACGCTGCCAGTGCGCGAGTTTTTCTGCACTTTTAAATCATAGAGGGCAATCGCGCCAGTCATGACGCCATCAAGAATGCCTTCCGGGATTTCATTGCCTTCGCTGTCCCAAATCACAGGAATGGTCATCAAATGACCCACGTTGCGGATAAACAGCAGCGAGCGTCCGTGCAGAGAAATTTCAGAGCCATCGGCGGCGGTGTAATGACGATCGTCATTCAGTTTACGCACGATTTGCCGACCGTTTTTCTCCATTTTCTCTTGCAGAGTCCCCTGCATCAGGCCCAGCAGGTTGCGGTACAGCAGGATTTTATCTTCCGCATCAACCGCCGCGACCGAATCTTCGCAGTCGAGAATGGTACTGATAGCAGCTTCGACGATAACATCGTTGATGTGCGCCGGATCGTCTTTGCCAATCCGCCCATTGGCATCGATTTGCAGCTCAATATGCAGGCCGTTATTTTTCAGCAAAATGCAGGTCGGCGCAGCGGCATTGCCACGGTAACCGACAAACTGCGCCGGGGTGCGTAACGTGGTTTCTTTACCATTTTTCAACTGGATGCGTAATTGTTTATCAACCACCTTAAACGCCACCACATCCTGATAGCTGCCGTTTTCCAGCGGTAGTGATTCATCGAGGAAACGCCGAACCCAGGCGATAACCTGCTCACCGCGCTGCGGATCGTAGCCGCTGACCATCGCCCCTTCCTGCGGGATGATGTCGCTGCCGTATAACGCATCGTACAGTGAGCCCCAGCGAGCGTTCGCCGCGTTCAGCGCGTAGCGGGCGTTCATTGCCGGAACCACCAGCTGTGGCCCCGCCTGGCTGGTGATTTCGCTGTCAATGCCCGTGGTTTCCACCGTCACGCGCTCCGGTTGTGGCACCAGGTAGCCCAGTTCACGCAGGAAAGATTTATAGGCCGCTTTATCTTTTACCGGCCCCGGATTGCTGCGATGCCACTCATCAAGCACCGCCTGAATGCGATCGCGCTCTGCCAGCAACTGACGATTCTCTGGCGCCAGATCGTGAACGATCTCATCAACATTGTGCCAGAACGCGGCAGCATCCAGTTCCACGCCAGGCAAAACTTCTTCATCCACAAAACGTTTAAAATTGGCGTCAATGCGTAAACGGCCCTGGGTTATGGTTTGACTCATTGTTTCTCTCCTCGTTTTCGCTTATTTCGCCAACACCGCTGCTGCCGCTTTCGCGACCTGCGCATCCTGTGCTCCGGTTAAACCAGAAACGCCCACGGTACCAATAATTTGCCCATCAACAACAACCGGTACGCCACCTTCCAGCGACGTCAGTAACGGCGCAGTCACGAACGCGGTACGTCCGTTGTTCACCATCTCTTCATAGCCCTTAGTTTCACGACGCCCCAGCGCGGCGGTACGCGCTTTCTCCTGGGAGATGTAAGCCGCAATCGGCGCGCAATCGTCCATGCGACTTAACGCCAGCAGATGACCGCCGTCATCGGCAACAGCAATGGAAACAGACCAGTTATTTTTCTGCGCCTCTTCCTGACCTGCGGCAATAATTGCACTCGCCATTTGCTGGCTAAGAATGACTTTAGTTTTCATTTTGTTATTCCTTTTCAAGGGCTTGTTCTACAATTTCAATCCAGTGACGCACAGAGGTACGACCGGCGCTCGCCAGATGCGTCTGGCAACCAATGTTGGCGGTGACGATCATTTCCGGTTTGCCGCTTTCCAGCGCATTCATTTTGTTATCCCGCAGCTGGCGTGCCAGATCGGGATGCGTTAACGCATATGTTCCCGCTGAACCGCAGCACAGATGGCTGTCGGGAACGTCCGTTAAGGTAAATCCAAGACGAAGCAACACTTTTTCCACTTCGCCGTTCAGCTTTTGCGCATGTTGTAGGGTACACGGGCAGTGGAAGGCCAGTTTTTTATCGCCGCGAACTGCCAGTTTTTCCAGCGGTTCCTCGCGCAGAAGCTCGACTAAATCGACCGCCAGTTCACTGACTTGACGCGCTTTATCGGCATATAACGCATCGTTTTTCAGCATCTGCCCGTACTCTTTGACAAACGCACCGCAGCCGCTGGCGGTTTGCAAAATTGCCTCGGCACCTGCTTCAATCGCGGGCCACCAGGCATCAATATTATTGCGCGCCCGTGCCAGCCCTTTCTCCTGCGCATTAAGATGATAGTCCACCGCGCCACAACAGCCTGCTTCGTTAGCTGACATGACGCTGATCCCCAGACGATCCAGCACTCGCGCAGTTGCCGCGTTGGTGTTGGGCGAAAGCGTAGGCTGGGCGCAGCCTTCCAGCATTAAAACCCGACGCTTATGGCGCAGCGGCGGACGCGGTTTAGCTTTCACCGTTTCAGCAGGCAGTTTTGCTCTGACCTGTTCCGGTAAAAACGGTCGCAGCACCAGCCCTACCTGCGTCAGCACACGGAAGACCGCCGGACGCGGCACTACCTGGCGCAATCCTTCGCGCAGTATTCGCTCCGGCAGTGGGCGTTTCACTTTCTGCTCGACAATATCACGCCCGATATCCAGCAAATTGTGATAGCGCACACCAGAAGGACAGGTGGTTTCACAATTACGGCAAGTGAGGCAGCGATCGAGATGCTCCTGTGTTTTAAGCGTGACTTCGTTGCCTTCCAGCACCTGTTTAATCAGATAGATGCGCCCGCGCGGCCCGTCCAGTTCATCGCCCAGAAGCTGATAGGTTGGGCAGGTTGCGGTACAAAATCCGCAGTGAACACAGGCGCGCAGGATGCTGTCGGCTTCCAGCGCGCGCGCGTTCTGCCGCATCTCTTCAGTTAATTGGGTTTGCATAGCCTGCTCCTCAAAGTTCCGCGTACATGCGACCGGGGTTAAACACGCCGCAAGGGTCGAGCTGCTGTTTAAGCTGCTGGTGATAGCGGAATAAAGGAGCCGATAGCGGGGCAAAGCCACCATCTCCGGCACTAAAGCGGGTCGCATGACCGCCAGCGTTGCGGGCGATGCGATGGATTTGATTGTCCTCGGCTGTCGATTTCAGCCAGCGTAACGCCCCGCCCCAGTCGATCAGTTGCTCGCCGGGTAAATCCATCATCGGCGCATCACTGGGTAATGAAATGCGCCATAAGGTACCTGGTAACGAGAAGAACGGCAGTTGTTGTTCACGCAATTGCTGCCAGAACTGACCCGCAACCTCTTCGCCACCCAGCAGTTCACGCGCTGCTTTTACCGATCCTTCGCCGCCCTCAAGGCGGATCCACAACGCATTGTCGAAGTAACATAAGCCACTAATGGGTAATGGCTGGAGTTGCCACTCGGCGATTTCACTCATGGCTTCTTGCAGGCTGATTTCCCGACGCAGGCTCAGGGAGGCGCGCGGTCGCGGTAACACTTTCATTGAGATTTCAGTGAGCACGCCAAGACAACCGTAGCTTCCGACCATTAACCGTGAGAGATCGTATCCGGCAACGTTTTTCATCACTTCGCCACCAAAACGCAGATGTTTTCCAGCGCCGGTAATGATGCGCGTGCCGAGGACAAAATCGCGGACCGAACCGCTCCACGGGCGACGCGGCCCCGCCAGCCCGCAGGCGACCATCCCGCCCCAGGTGGCTTCTTCACCATAATGCGGCGGCTCGCAGGGAAGCATTTGCCCGGCGCTCTCCAGCGCCGCTTCAATCGCCACCAGCGGCGTTCCGGCACGAGCGGTTATCACCAGCTCGGTCGGGTCGTAATTAACAATGCCGCGATGACAACGCACATCCAGCGTTTGCCCGGTGACTGGGCGACCTAAAAAGGCTTTGCTATTGCTGCCCTGAATCACCAGCGGCGTTTTATCGCTAATCGCCTGATTCACCTGCTCCAGCAGCGCCTGGCTGTAATCACACTCGCGTAGCATCAGAAACGCTCCAGTTCAGGGAAAGGTAAATGACCGTGATGCACATGCATGGCACCAAATTCAGCACAGCGGTGTAGCGTGGGAATGTTTTTCCCAGGGTTCAGCAAACCATCGGGGTCAAACGCCGCCTTGACCGCATGGAAGACCGTGATTTCATCGCTATTGAACTGGGCGCACATTTGATTGATTTTTTCTCGCCCGATGCCATGTTCCCCACTGATGCTGCCGCCAACTTCAACGCAGAGTTCGAGGATCTTCCCGCCCAGCTCTTCCGCGCGGGCAAATTCACCGGGTTCGTTGGCATCGAAAAGGATTAACGGGTGCATGTTGCCATCTCCGGCATGAAAGACGTTGGCAACACGTAAATCATATTGCTGCGATAAACGGGCAATGCCTTCCAGTACGCCAGGCAGGGCGCGACGCGGGATGGTGCCATCCATGCAGTAGTAATCCGGGGAGATACGTCCTACCGCCGGGAACGCATTTTTGCGACCGGCCCAGAAACGTACGCGCTCTGCTTCGTCCTGTGCCAGACGGACGTCAGTCGCACCCGCTTTCAACAAGATGTCGTTAACCCGCTCGCAGTCTTCCTGTACGTCAGACTCCACGCCGTCCAGTTCGCATAACAAAATCGCTTCGGCGTCGACGGGATAACCGGCATGAATAAAATCTTCCGCCGCGCGGATCGACAGGTTATCCATCATCTCCAGCCCGCCGGGGATAATGCCATTAGCGATGATGTCACCAACCGCAAGTCCGGCTTTTTCTACCGAGTCAAAGCTTGCTAACAGAACCCGCGCCACGGGCGGCTTCGGCAACAGCTTCACCGTCACTTCGGTGGTCACGCCGAGCATACCTTCCGATCCGGTGAACAACGCCAGCAGGTCAAAACCAGGCGAATCCAGCGCATCCGATCCTAGCGTCAGCGCCTCGCCATCCAGCGTTTGCACTTCAATTTTCAGCAGGTTATGTACGGTCAGACCATATTTCAGGCATTTCCCGCCACATTGCCGCCAATCGAGCAGGCGATTTGTGAGGAAGGATCCGGCGCGTAATAGAGATTATGCGGCGCAACGGCCTGGGAGATCGCCAGGTTACGCACGCCCGGCTGCACGCGCGCGCGGCGACCAACGGGGTTAATGTCGAGGATCTCTTTAAAGCGCGCCATCACCAACAACACACCTTTTTCCAGCGGCAGCGCGCCACAGAAAGCCCGGTGCCTGCACCACGGGTCACCACCGGCACACGCAGGCGGTGGCAGACAGCCAGAATCGCCGTCACCTGTTCCATCTGCTTAGGCAGAACAACCAGTAATGGACGCGTGCGATACGCGCTCAACCCGTCACACTCGTAAGGAATGATCTCCTCATCGGTATGCAGGATCTCAAGTCCAGGGACATGCTCACGCAGTGCCATCAGTACCGATGTGCGGTCGACATCGGGTAAAGCGCCATCAAGACGCTCTTCGTACAAGATGCTCATGAGTAGGCTTCGCTTTGTTGTGTTGTGTGGCAGCTGATTTTTGCGCGCTGCTTCTGTGAACAGTTATTAAGCGGGCTTTTCGTTTTCGTCTATCTCTTTAGCTACCGGTCAGACCATTTTTTTTCCAGCTCTGTGACCTTGTCTTGGTTAACTCAATGTTAAATTGATGTAACATAATCACTTACGTGATGTGCGTGTTTTGCGAGTTAAGAACAGAAAAATTGGTCCTACCTGTGCACGAGGTCCGGGAATGAAAGATGAACGTCGCCCTATTTGCGAAGTGGTTGCAGAGAGTATCGAACGGTTAATTATCGACGGCGTACTGAAGGTCGGTCAGCCGCTTCCCTCGGAACGTCGACTGTGTGAAAAGCTCGGCTTCTCACGCTCCGCACTGCGTGAAGGGCTGACCGTGCTGCGCGGGCGCGGGATTATTGAAACGGCGCAGGGTCGCGATTCTCGTGTCGCACGGCTTAATCGGGTGCAGGACACCAGCCCGCTAATTCATCTGTTCAGCACGCAGCCGCGAACGCTGTACGATCTGCTCGACGTTCGCGCATTACTGGAGGGCGAATCGGCAACGCTGGGAACGCAGGCTGATTTTGTTGTGATAACTCGCTGTTATGAAAAAATGCTCGCCGCCAGTGAGAACAACAAAGAGATTTCGCTGATCGAACATGCGCAGTTGGATCACGCTTTCCATCTCGCCATTTGTCAGGCTTCTCACAATCAGGTGCTGGTGTTTACGCTGCAATCATTGACCGATCTGATGTTTAATTCAGTGTTTGCCAGCGTAAATAATCTCTACCATCGACCACAGCAAAAAAAGCAGATCGATCGCCAGCATGCGCGGATCTACAACGCGGTGTTGCAGCGGCTGGCGCCCGCGCCACAACGGCCAACGCGACGCCGTGAAGCCTTA
>OAWM01000645.1_pt1 | contig 20935 bp, 18 predicted proteins | sample 1495501 | NCBI WGS metagenome assembly OAWM01 (sample SAMEA2580210, study PRJEB22360) | human gut metagenome | biome: human gut; feature: human-associated habitat; material: faeces | place: Denmark | collected 2008/2010 | reverse complement strand
GCATTTTGCACCAAAGTCGCAAATCCAAAAGCCGCGGAGGCCGACACACGGGCAGCCGAACGCAACCTTACGGTCAACCGTCAAAAATGGTTGCCTAAACTGGAAATCGGTTACCGCCGGAACACGGGAGAAGGCAGCAAAGAGCACGGTTTCCTCGTAGGAGGCTCCATCCCGTTGTTTTCCAACCGCAGACAGGTGAGAATGGCACAGGCACAATCTATCGGCACACGTTTGCAAGCGGACGAAATACGCCTGAAAGCAGAAGCCGCCTTGCATTCCGGTTTCAACGAACTTCAACAACTGGGACGAGCCATGTCGGTATACGACCAGCCCCTGATGACACAGACTCTCGAACTGCTGAAAGAAAGCGTAAAAGGCGGCGAACTGTCCGTGACGGACTACTTTGTGGAAGCCGACCAGATTTACCGCAACCTGCAAGCCTACATGGAACTGGAATGCCAATATCAGAAAGTGGCAGCCACGCTGTATAAGAACAGGTTATAGATGCAAACATTCTGCCGGAAAAAGAAAAAGGAAAAAGATTCTCGTCAAATTGTGTGCGTATGTCAGTTACTTTTTCTAACTTTGCCGGAAAGGAAAACGCATTATTAAATCATCAAGAACATGGAAAAGAATTTTTTGCAGAATTTCTCTTTGGAAGGTAAAGTTGCTTTGGTTACCGGAGCATCTTACGGAATCGGTTTCGGCATCGCTACGGCTTTCGCACAATGCGGTGCTACCATCGTATTCAACGACATCAAGCAGGAATTAGTGGACAAAGGACTGGCCGCATATAAGGAAAAAGGTATAGAAGCCCACGGTTACGTGTGCGACGTGACGGACGAAGCTGCCGTCAATGCCTTGGTTGCCCGTATCGAAAAAGAAGTCGGCGTGATAGACATCCTCGTCAACAACGCAGGTATCATCAAGCGTATCCCGATGACGGAAATGTCGGCCGCAGAGTTCCGCCAAGTCATCGATGTGGATTTGAACGCTCCGTTCATCGTATCGAAAGCCGTTATTCCCGGCATGATCAAAAAAGGACACGGCAAAATCATCAACATCTGTTCCATGATGTCCGAACTGGGTCGTGAAACCGTATCGGCCTACGCAGCAGCCAAAGGCGGTCTGAAGATGCTGACGCGCAATATTTGCTCGGAATACGGCGAATACAACATCCAATGCAACGGTATCGGTCCGGGCTACATCGCTACTCCTCAAACCGCTCCGTTGCGTGAACGTCAACCGGACGGCAGCCGCCATCCTTTCGACAGTTTCATCGTGGCCAAGACTCCTGCTGCCCGTTGGGGTACTCCTGAAGACCTGCAAGGTCCGGCCGTGTTCTTGGCTTCGGACGCTTCCAACTTCGTCAACGGTCTGGTATTATACGTAGACGGTGGTATTTTGGCTTACATCGGTAAACAACCGAAATAAAAGTTATTTCCCCTTTTTTAAAATCCGGTGTCTTGAATTCACGACATCGGATTTTTATTATGATGAATTCCTCTCTTCTTATCTCATTTGCGGCAAAACCTACAAGAAATCCGATTTTTATGCCAAAATGATAATTATTGAATCAAAAACTCAATCTTCATTGTTTGTAACGAACTATCTTTATCTCGACTAATTCTAATGTTATATACAAAATGTTATCATGAGAAACTTTACATTGAAGCCTTTGCTATTCTGCACCGCGCTGGCAGGAATGGCATTACAAGGCACGATTAAAGCGCAAGACATTACATTTCGTGCAGCAGAAAACGAAGAAGCCGAGGCCATCGGAGTCAATACGAGCGATGGAGTACCAGTCGTAGCCGACTTCGACAACAATGGTTTTATGGATCTTTGGGCACCGGGACAAACCTATGAATGGCGCCCAACCTCGGAAGTAAACGAAGACGGTAGCGTAAAATGGGATTGGACATGGTATGACGATACCAAGCTCTCGTTCAACAACGGTGACGGCACATGGAACGTCAAAAACCGCGACAGTGGCACAGGCCTGCCCTTTGCCTATGGTGGCATCAGCAACAAGGCTTTCGACTTCAACCAGGATGGCTTGGTGGATTTCATCTATCCGAGTGTCAATGTGGGTTGGACATTCGAAGCCAAAAAAGCTCTGCTTTTGGCCATCAACAACGGTGACGGTACTTTCACCATGAAAGAAGATGCCGCGCTCTCAGAAATCAATCCCTCCCTCCAAAACAACAAATGGAACCAACAAATACAGAATACCACAATCTCTATCGCCGACTATAACAAAGACGGCTACCCGGACTTGCTGATACAGTTTGAGAATGAAAACCCGTGGGAACGTGCCGTATGGCTATTCAAGAACGTGGAGGGCGACCATTTTGAACGGGTTACCGACCCATTCATTCCTGAATTTGGCAAACCCTTTGTTCCCCAATGCGCCGGCAGCATATCCTTCGGCGATTTCAACAACGACGGATGGCCGGACATTGTATCCACCGGATGGGGAGACGGTAATGAAGAATTAGGTATCAATGGGGGAGGACAAGTACATTTTTACCGTAATATGAAAGATGGTACATTCCAGCTCGCCGACACCGATTTCGGAGAAATCAACGCCATTTCCGAGAAACTAAACTTCCCTTATGGTGAGGAACATTTCATCACCGTCGTAGACTATGACCAAGACGGCAAACAGGACATTCTTGTTTTCGGACAGACAGGTTTCCAAGGAGAAGCCATATACGCTCAAAATGGCAAAGTAGCCCTGATGCTACGTAATGTCTCAACTGATGAGAAGTTTGCTTTTGAAGAAGTTGAAACCCAACTTTATCCTTTGTCGGGCGCAAATGTCCGTTTGGCTTCATTAGCTGATTTCAACGGAGACGGTTGGATAGATTTCGTAGCCAGAGGATGGAACGGAGATTGGCATACGGCTATCTCAAGCAGTACCGGCTCATACGACGGTTACTACATCACGGAGGATGTTCCTGACGCGGAAGACAACACCGATCCTATCCGTATTAAGGAAGCCTACATGGCACACGGCGACCTGAACAACGATGGTCTGCTCGATTTGTTTACGCAAGAAAATTGTGACCGTTTGTCTTGGACTATTAATACCACCGAACCTGATTACGGTATACAAATCCCCGGAGCACCCGAGGATGTGAAAGCCGAATACAATTCGGATACGAAACAACTCACCGTAACTTGGGCTGAAAGTTACACTCCCGACACAGAGAGCAAAGCTTTCTACAATCTATATTTAAAAAATAAAGCTACGGGCAAAACCTTTATGATAGCCCCAGCCAACCCTGAAAACGGCAAACAACTTACATACACCGCATTTTCCGGTTATGTGAACCCTACGTCCTATACCTTTGAGGGAGTGGAAGAAGGCAACTACACCGTCGGAGTACAGGCCGTGACTTATTCTTGGCAAGCTTCCGAGTTCTCCACCACAGATGTCAACCTGAACGAAAACCCGACTTCCGCTTTCACCGTGGTGTCTACCGACCCGTCTGGGCGGAAAGAAATCGAGTCGCTCTCCCACATCACGTTGAACTTCAACGAGGAAGCATATCCCAATGCCATGGAAGACGCACCGGCCATTACCCTGACCAACGGCGCATCGGAAGCTTTGGACATTACCCTGAAGAAAGTAAGCGGACAGGCCAAGCAGATACAAATCATACTGCCGCCCACGATTGAAGCCGGTACATACACGCTCACCGTACCCGAGAAAGCCGTCTGCCGCACCAACGGAGACTGGAACACGACCTTTACAAAGACGTTTACCACCACCGGAATAACGGCATATATACCTACCGGCATCGAAGGAGACGAAGGCAACTATGGCTCTTTGAAAGACTTTACCCTCACTTTCCCGGAACAGACAAACGCACAGGTAAATCCCGAAGCAACCACATTGGCTTATATGGTGAACAACGGGTACGGTACAGGGCAACAGACCCAACCAGATCAAACTCACGTTGGACGAAGAACTGAAAACAGAAGGTTCTTATACCCTCATTATCCCGGCATGCATGATTCAACGCGTCATCTTCACGGAAACAACGGAAGAAAACGCAGAAAACACCACGGTATTGCTCACCTCGCCCGAAATCAAGTACGACTATACCATCGGACTCGACTTCGCCCCCACTGGCATCACGCCTGCCGCAGGAAAAGTATTCTCCTTGAAAGACTTCACCATAAAGTTTGCCGAGGGGACAGTACCGCAGCTCAACGAAGAATCCGCAAGCCAGGCCTACTTGCTCAACAGCAAAAACGGCAACCAAGTAGCCGCCACGCTGGCTATCGGTACGAACACGACCGAAGTCATTGCGACATTGGCCGAAGAGGTCAGCGCAGAAGGCAACTATACTCTGGTCATCCCGGCCCGCATGATACAGCAGACGAGCATGGATGAAGGCGATGGCACAGCCGAGCCTACGGTAAAAACAGAGTATGCCCCCAACTTAAAGTATGACTACACGATTGGGCATGACTACGAACCCGCATCCATCACGCCTGCTGAAGGCACGGTGAGCTCACTGCATGAATTCGTCCTCCAATTTGTGGCAGACACCACCTATGCTACAATCAATACCGAGAATGAAGACAAGGCCTACCTTGACGACAACAACGGGGAAAGCGTAGAGGAAGCCACGTTGGCCGCCGGTGACAATCCCAACGAAATAAAAGTCACTTTGGCAAATGAAGTAAACACGAAAGGTACTTACACGTTGGTTATCCCGGCCAAGATGATCCAACAATCAGCCGGAGAAGAAAATCCGACTATCGTAGACTATGCTCCGCAACTGGAATTCATTTTCACCGTTACGGACGGACAAAGCATAGAAAGTACCCTGAATGGAGCAAGCACGGCAGAAGTCTATACCATCAGCGGAATACTGATAAAGAAAAATGCCACACGTGAAGACCTGAAAGGCTTGAAGAAAGGCATTTATATCATCAACGGAAAGAACATGCTTGTGAAATAAGAGCTACAATCCGGTTTAAATAAACCGACAGAAACGAAAAAGGGCTGCCCCGCCACCTGCACGGGACAGCCCTTTTTCCATCCTTTCGGAGAACATAGTATCCTCACAAATATTTTCCTATCCTACAATGAAGCCTCACCGGTCCGCCAACGATGCCAACAGTTCACGGAATGTTTTCTTCAGTACCGGGTGTACCACATCCGGCGCCACTTCGGCCAAAGGCTCCATGACAAAACACCGCTCATGCATCAACGGATGGGGTAAGGACAAATGCACTTTCCTGCCTTCTGTTCCGGGAACATCGAAATCCTCCTCTACTACCGCATCGCCATAAAGCAACAAGTCAATATCAATCGGTCGGTCGACATACGTCCCGCCCACACTCTTACTACGCCGCCCCAATTCACGTTCGGCCGCCTGCGTAATACGGAGAATCTCTTCCGGCGTCTTCTCTGTACACAATACTGCCCCGCATTCAGAAAAGGGTGGTCAGAGCAGAACCCCCAAGGTTCCGTTTCATAAAAAGCGGACAGGCTTTTCAATCCGCCTATCCGCTCAACCAATATCTTTACAGCCCGGTGCAACAACCGTTCACGATCGCCCAGATTGCTGCCCAAACCTAAATATAAGTCTGTCATCAATCGTTCAATATAAGCATGGCATCACCGTACGTCCCGAAACGATAACCTTCTTTCAACGCTTCTTTATACCCTTGCATCACCAGGTCATAACCGCCGTAGGCTGCCGTCAGCATGAGCAGCGTGCTGTAAGGCATATAGAAATTAGCCACCATGCAGTCTGCCACATTGAACTCATACGGAGGGAAAATAAACTTGTTGGTCCAGCCCGTAAACTCCTTTAAATGTCCGTCCGTACCTACCGCCGTTTCTATCACGCGCTGCACTGTGGTACCCACAGCACATACGCGATGCCCGCCGTCCTTTGCCGCATTGACGATGCGACAGGCATCCGCCTCCACAAACATCTCCTCGCTGTCCATCTTATGCTTGGTCAGATCTTCCACGTCGATATCACGGAAATTACCCAACCCGCAGTGCATCGTGACGTAAGCAAAATCCACGCCCTTGATTTCAAGCCGCTTCATCAGCTCCCGCGAGAAATGAAGTCCGGACGAAGGGGCTGTCACCGCTCCCTCGTTACGGGCAAAAATACATTGAAAACGTTCCATATCCTCGGGTTCGGCCGGACGCTTCACAATATGTTTGGGCAGCGGAGCCTCGCCGAGCGCATATAAGGCTGCCTTGAACTCATCATGCGGTCCGTCGTACAGAAAACGAAGCGTACGCCCGCGCGAAGTCGTATTGTCGATGACTTCTGCCACCATGGAATCATCTTCACCGAAGTACAACTTGTTGCCGATACGAATCTTACGAGCGGGGTCGACCAACACATCCCAAAGACGCAAATCCTCGTTCAGTTCTCTCAACAAGAACACTTCGATACGGGCACCCGTCTTTTCCTTGTTGCCGTACAGACGGGCCGGAAACACCTTGGTATCGTTGAAGATAAATACATCCTTATCGTCGAAATAGTCGAGAATGTCTTTAAAATACTGGCGATGCTCGATATCTCCACTCTTCTTATGCAACACCATCAAACGGGATTCGTCACGATGGTGCGCGGGATACTGAGCAATCTGTTCTTCAGGTAACTTGAATTTGAATTGTGACAGCTTCATATAGAATAGTTCTCTTATATTGATTAATTATCTTCTGTTATCTCTATCGTCTGGCGATTCAACCATTCGGCAAAATCATCCAGTTTAAGGCAGTCTTCCACTCTGACCGCTCCGATTCGCGTACGGCGTAAGGCCGTCAGGTGGGCACCGCTCTGCAAGGCCGCCCCGATGTCGCGGGCCAACGCCCGGATGTAAGTACCTTTGCTGCACACCACCCGGATGACGATTTCCGGCAGTTCGCACCGCAACAGTTCCAGTTCGTCGATGACCAAGGTCTTGGCTTTCAGTTCCACCTCTTCCCCTTTACGGGCCAAATCGTACGCACGGCTTCCGTTCACTTTGCAAGCCGAGAAGACGGGCGGCACCTGTTCTATCGTACCAACAAAACGATTCAGCGTTTCCTCCACCATTTCACGGGTGATATGTTCCGTGGGATACTCCGCGTCCACAGGCTTCTCTAAGTCGAACGAGGGCGTGGTAGCCCCCAGACGGAGCGTCGCCACATACTCTTTCGTATGAGCCTGAAGTTCCTCTATCCGTTTCGTTGCCTTACCGGTACAGACAAGCAGGACTCCGGTAGCCAAAGGATCGAGCGTACCGGCGTGCCCCACTTTCAATTTCTTCACTCCTAACCTTTTGCACAACAGGTAACGTACCTTGGCCACCAACCCGAACGACGTCCACTCGTAGGGCTTGTCAAAAGCCAATATTTCTCCTTTCTTGAAATCCACTCAGGCGAATTTTAACGGTTAAAGGCAATGATGTACGATGAGCGCGATACCCACTACGGCACAGTAAACGGCAAAATATACCAACTTGCCTTTCTTGACTATGTTGATCATCCATTTGCAAGCCAGGCATCCCGACACAAAGGCCGCCACGAATCCCACGGCAAGCGGCCACATCCCGATACCCGCAGAAGCAGCCTCGACCCCATGGGTCACTCCCTTTGCCACATCGAGTATGGCTTCTCCTAAAATAGGAGGCATCACCATCAGGAAAGAAAACTGGGCCAACTTGGCTTTGTTGTTTCCCAACAGCAAGCCCGTAGCGATGGTCGTACCGGAACGGGACAAGCCGGGCAACACGGCACAAGCCTGGGAAAGCCCGATGATGAAGGCGTCACGAAGAGATATATTTTCTTTCTGACGGGGGCGGGCATAGTATGAAAACGTCAGCAGCAAAGCCGTCAGCAGCAAACAAACCCCTACTATCAGCAGACCGCTACCGAATATCATTTCCACGTAGTCCTTAAAGAAAACCCCGACAATGCCTACGGGTATCATGGAGACTAAAATATTCAAGGCATAACGTTGGGATTCGTTCATCCCCGGCCCTTTGAAGTCAAACAATCCCTTGAATATCCACACGATATCTTTCCAAAGAATCACCAACGTGCTGAACACCGTAGCCACATGGACGGCCACAGTAAACGTCAGATTGGCTTCTCCTTCTATTCCGAAAAAATGGGAAGCGATGGCCAGATGCCCGCTACTGCTTACCGGCAAATATTCCGTCAGGCCCTGCAAGAGGCCCATCAACAACGCGTCTATTACATCCATGCTTAATCCCTATTGATCGTGGCGTCCGCACCGGACATTTCGTCTTTCTTTTCTCCGACACCCTCATTCTCTTCCTCCAACGGCGTGTATGCAGGCTTTCGCAAAATGGCATAAATGATGAACAAAAAGCCAAACAGACAGACTATTGGAGCCACTTTAATGCGACGTACGCTAAATACGTCCGGATTGAATACCGTTTCCGAACTCCCGGAACCGGACATAAGGATGAACCCGATGATTACAATCGCCATCCCGACGGCCAACAAAATAAAATTCACCTTGTCGAAAGCAAAATTTCTTTTATCCATAAACCTCTATTTATTATATGTTTCCTATTTAATATAAATCACCGACCTTCATCCGCAAGTACTTGTTGACGGAAACGTACGTACAGCCCAACGTAAGCAAGAGGCCGAACAACAGCACCGCCGCCCCGACGACGAGCAACATATCGACATGGATATATTGGGAAAGCGAAGGGTCGTACTGCAAAAGGGTATGCACGCCTCCCCACAACACGGCATCGGCCAACAGACCGGACAGGAACCCGAGATTGAAACTCCGTGCCATAAACGGCCTCCGGATAAATCCCCAACTCGCCCCTACCAATTTCATCGTACGGATAACGAAACGGCCGGAATAGATGCTCAGCCGCACGGTATTATTGATGAGTGCAAAAGAGACCAAGGCCAAAAGCACGGCTAAGCCCAAAAGCACATAGCTGATACGTCGCAAATTGTCATTCACCGTGTCTACCAGCTCTTTTTGATACATCACATCCTCCACCAAAGGATTCTTTTTCAGCTTTGCGGTGATCCATGCCAAACTGTCGGAATTGGCATAAAGGGCGTTCATACGCAATTCAAACGAGGCCGTGAACGGATTGGCTCCGAGAAACTCGGACGGATCGCTGCCCATGGCCTTTACCTGTTCTTTCAACGCCTGCTCTTTGGACACATAATCCAAAGCATACACATAACGTTCTCCCTTCAATGCCGTCCGGAATTCATGGATGTCCGAACGGCTTGCCTCACCGTCGAGCAATACGGTCACCGTCAAGTTTTCTTTCACGGAATCAGACAAACGCTGGGCAAACAGTATAAAAAAGGATACGATCCCCAACAGTATCAACACCAACGTGGTACTGACACCGGTCGTAAACCACTGCATACCCAAAGAACCTTTTGCTTTTTTCTTTCCCATGACCTCTATCTGTCCGTATTAGCGTAGGATACAAAAATACAACGAAACACGGGGATTGATTCTTTCTTTAACAGCATTTAACTTGATTGTCAGTCTTCTACCACCTCTCCCTTCAACGTAGCCGAAGAACTTCCGTTAACTCTCACCTTTACAAAATCACCGACATGATGCTTTCCCCGGTCGAACACGACCACCTTATTCTGCTCTGTACGTCCGAACAACTGCTCTTTGGAACGTTTGCTCACACCCTCTACCAGCACTTCATAAACCCGGCCTTCACAGCGGCGGTTGCTCTCTGCCGAGAGTTCATTCTGCAAAGCGATCAATTCGTTCAAACGCCGTACCTTCACGTCCTCCGGCACGTCGTCGGGCAAATGCTTGGAGGCATACGTTCCCGGCCGCTCCGAATACTTGAACATAAAAGCGCTGTCGTAGGCACATTCCCGCATCAACGACAAAGACATTTCATGATCCTCTTCGGTCTCGGAACAGTAACCCGAAAAAATGTCTGTGGACAAACCGCAATCCGGCACAATCCGGCGAATGGCCGCCACGCGGTCCAAATACCATTCACGGGTGTACTTGCGGTTCATCAATTTCAAGATACGGTTGCTTCCGCTCTGCACCGGCAAATGGATATGCCGGCACACATTGGGTTCTTCCGCAATGACACGCAACGTGTCGTCGCTCATGTCCTTCGGATGGGAAGTGGTGAAACGCACGCGCCTCCCGTCGGCCTCGTGTGCCACCAACCGCAAAAGTTCCGGAAAAGAAACAGTCTTTCCGTCGGCCCCCTCATGGAGGTAAGAATTCACATTCTGCCCCAAAAGCGTGACTTCCCTATACCCGCGCTTTTTCAAATCCCGCACCTCATTCAGGATGCTTTCCACATCCCGGCTGCGTTCCCGTCCACGCGTGTAAGGCACAATACAATAATGGCAAAAATTGTTGCAGCCGCGCATGATACTGACAAAACCGGAAATATGCGAGCCGCACACACGTTGCGGAATCACATCCTTATAAGTTTCCGTCACGGACAGTTCCACGTTGATGGCCTTATGCCCCAGCTCCACTTGGGCTATCAGGTCGGGCAGGGACAAATAAGCGTCGGGGCCTGCCACTACATCCACATGGTGATTCTCTATCAACTCTTCCTTCACCCGTTCGGCCATACAGCCCAACACGCCGATAATCAGATGCCGACCCTTCCGTCTCAAAGCATGCAAAGCCTCCAGCCGGTTGATGATTTTCTGTTCGGCATTATCCCGTACGGAACAAGTATTCAGGAAAACGGCATCCGCCTCATCCAAGGTTTCGCACGTCTCGTATCCAGCCATACGCATCACCGAAGCCACTACTTCGCTGTCGGCCACGTTCATCTGGCAACCGTAAGTCTCTATAAAAAGCTTTTTCATGCTGTTCTTTCAAATTCAGGCTGCAAAGATAACGAAAGGCGAGCGCAGTTGCAAGCCAAAAGCTTGCTTTTGAGCGAAAAACTGCCGAGCCGCATCCTATCAGAAAATCACGGAGGGCAGCATCGGCGCGCGCCCCCCCATCCTATCTTCGTAAAACAAAGATAGTCAAAATCACACATATATATACCATTTACTTCTGCAAAGAAACAAAAGAAGGTACAGACCTTCTTAAAAAAGACTAAAAACAAAGTTAAATTAGCGCACAAGCCATTATTATCACAGAGATAATTCCGATATTTGTCCTTGAATGAAAACATTAGATTTTTTCATAGTTAAGGTTTAGTTGAGTAAGCGGGAGTTGTGAAACCCCCGCTTATTTTTTTAGACTGCCATTTGGCAAAAAGACAACCGTTTCCGAATTTTCATAGCAAACAGCAAGGAAAAAGTTCTTTTTAGGGAAGCACGGGTTCCGCTAAAAGCACAAAACAGAGGTAAACAAAAGCATCTTTGGATACACTTTTTTAAGGTTTTGCCCGTTTTTTCAGTCCCGTTAACCCGAATTTAAGCCCGATTAAGGATTGCTCTCATGAGAAAAATTTTCCGTTTGGCTGAAAAAACACTTTTTTTCTCAGCAGAAAAAAAGATGAACGACCACAGGTTACCGGAAAACGGCCTGAAAGCGGGAAAACAGATTGCTGAAAACACCGTTTTTTCTCTATTTGGCAAGAAAAGGCATGCAAGGATGCGCTGTCCTTTTGCAAAAGGTATGCATTCCCGGACTTACTCCTCCTTCGCCAACCAGCGCAGGATGCACCTTTCCGGCAGGCCTTTGGAAAGCAAAATTCCTTTTCCACTGACATTCCGCTTCCTCCCGACGGCGCGAGACTCGCGTATTTGCAATGACGGCTCGGTAAAGGCACGAATACGCGAACCATGCAGGACCGGGATTAACATTTTGACAGTATGCACCCTGAATTTTACCCAATGCTCCCTGCCCAAGGTCTTCTTTCCCTACCGTTGGAGTTCCGCAACGTTCCCATACAATGGGACGTGGACCCGGAAGAATAAGAGTGGAAAAACCATGTCCTTTATGATATTTTTCATAACTTTGACTGCCGAAGAGGTTTAATACCTTTTTTTCTTTCCGGCAGCAAAATGGACGGCAATATTGTTTATATACAACTCATGCAGTACACGGCAGGAGCAAGCTTCATGTTCCTGCTGTGGCTGTGCGTGTACTTCCTCCGGAACGGAAGCGGTAACCGGCTCCGCCAAATCACTGGTTGGGTCCTGCTCGTATGGGTCATACAGTCGGTCAAGGATATGGCACTGATATGGTATCCCACCGTCCGGTTCGAGTTCCTGCACCATGTTTTCGTACTCATCGACATGACAGCCGTCCCCACCTGCGCCTTCCTGCTGTTTGAACTCACACGTCCCGGTTCCATGACACTCCGGCGGGCTGTGCTACATGAAATACCGTTCTTTCTCTTTATACTCTTCTACGCAGTCCATCCCAAGGATATATTATACGAAAGTGCCATCGCTTGCGCCGTGGCATACGGTACGGTCGTGATGCTTTATGTCTTGTTCGAAATACCGGCTTATCACAAGCGGCTGAAACAAAGTTATTCTTACTACGAACGCATCGACCTGCGGTGGTTGTATATCATACTTCTCTCTTTCGTGGCGTTCCTGGCGGTATGGAGCCTGTCTTCCACCTACTATTCCGAACTCAACGACACGTTGTACTACCTGCTCACTTGTGTCATTTGGTCACTCATCAGCTACTTCATCAACCGGCAGGAGCAAGTGCTCGGTTCATTGACGCCCCGTTCGCACCAGGACGTTGAGACGGCACCGGAAAACGAAGAGAATCCACATCAATTCACCCTCCACCTGCATCGGATCTTCGAGGAGGAGCATCTCTACCTCAATCCCAAGCTGACCATCATGGACTTGGCCCAAGCCATCGGCACGAACCGCACCTATATTTCTAATTATCTGAACAATGTACTGGGTACAACGTTCTTCGATTACGTCAACCAATACCGCCTGTCATACGCCGAACAACTTCTCCGCCAAACCAAAATGTCTATCGAAGAAATAGCTGACCGTTCCGGCTTTAACTCACGAAGTACCTTCCGGCGTGCCTTCCTCAAAAGGTTCGGTTGCACCCCGAGCCATTACCGCCTTCAGCACTTACCAAAAGAAATAGAAAAGGAAATAAGCCTGACACAGTAACACCTTTCAAAAAAAATAGCTAACTTTGCGCCATATTAATTAAGGTATAACTATTAAGCAATCAACTCTATGGGATTCAACAAAATCACAGCAGCCGAAGCTGCTGCTCTTATCCAAAACGGAGATACCATCGGACTGAGCGGTTTCACACCGGCTGGCGTGCCTAAAAGCGTACCGGCTGAGATAGCCCGAAAAGCCGAGAAAGAACACGCGGAGGGCAAAGAATTTAAGATCAACATCCTTACCGGAGCATCCACGGGACAAAGTTGCGACGGCATGCTGGCCAACGCTCATGCCATTAAATTCCGCGCCCCTTACACCACGAACAAAGACTTCCGTACGCATGTCAACAATAATGAGATTTCGTATTCCGACCTCAACCTTTCCAATATGGCCACTCAAATCCGCCAAGGTTATCTCGGACAAGTAGACTGGGCCATCATCGAGGCTTGCGAAGTCGAACAAACAGGCGGCAAGGCACGTATTTACCTGACGGCCGCAGGAGGTATCAGCCCCACCGTCTGCCGTCTGGCACGCAAAGGCATCATCATCGAAGTCAATGCTTTCCACAGCAAAAAGTGCATGGGCATCCATGACGTGTACGAAATAGAAGACCATCCCTATCGCACGCCCATCATGATCATGAAGGCGAGCGACCGCATCGGTAAACCCTATGTGGAAGTGGACGCCGACCGCATCAAAGGCATCATCGAATGCAACATCCCCGACGAGGCACGTGCATTCAAAGCCCCCGACGCCATCACCACACAAATCGGAAACAATGTGGCCGATTTCCTGTTAGCCAACCTGAAAAGCGGGAAAATACCGCCTACTTTCCTTAATCTGCAAAGCGGTGTAGGCAGCGGAGCCAACGCCGTATTGGGCGCATTAGGCCAATGTCCGGACGTCCCGAATTTCAGTATTTACACCGAAGTGCTTCAGGATGCCCCCGTACAACTGATGCGCGAAGGCCGCGTACTCTCGGCATCAGCCTGTTCGCTCACCGTGACGAACGAATGTCTGCAAGGCATTTACAACGACATGGACTTCTTCAAAGACAAGCTCGTGCTCCGTCCTTCCGAAATTTCAAACAGCCCCGAAGTCATCGCCCGCATCGGCGTATGCTCTCTGAATACGGCCATCGAGGTGGACATCTACGGACATGTAAACTCTACCAAGATCTGCGGTACGAAGATGATGAACGGTATCGGCGGTTCGGCAGACTTCACCAACAATGCTTATTTGAGCATTTTCACTTGCGGTTCCACCACCAAAGGCGGAGCCATCAGCAGTATCGTGCCGTTCTGTTCCCATATCGACCATACGAGCCATTTCGTAGATGCCGTCATCACGGAATACGGCGTGGCCGACCTGCGTGGAAAATGCGCCATGGAGAAAGCAGCAGAGCTTGTCAAGGTGGCCCATCCCGACTATCGTCCGCTTTTGCTCGACTACATGAAGTACGCAGCCCAAAACGGAGGACACACCCACCACTGCCTGTCGGCTGCATTCGCCATGCACGACACTTATCTGCGCAAGGGAGACATGCGACTGACCGACTGGGCCGAATACGTAAAATAACACCAGGAATTTATGAAAAAAACATCATTATTATTATATCTGGCCTTTTCGTTCTGCGGCAGCATTTCTTTCGCCCAACAGGCACTCACCCCCGAAGTCCTGCAGACCTTGAAAGAGAGCTACTCGCACGACGATGCCCACAAAGCCATCCGGAATGCCGTAAATGCCAACTCCATCAAAAAGCTCACGGCCAACAGTGAACAGGCGGCTACGCCCGACACGTGGTTCAGCCACAAGGTGAAAAGCTCCGGCATCAGCGACCAGAAAAGCAGCGGGCGCTGCTGGCTGTTTACGGGTACCAACGTGATTCGTGCACAAGTCATGGCCCGCACGGGTATGAAAAATTTCTTTTTCTCGCAGGCCTACAACTTCTTCTACGACCAACTGGAAAAGAGCAACCTTTTTCTTCAAGGCATCATCGACACGCGCAAAAAGCCCATCGACGACAAAATGGTGGAATGGTTGTTCCGTAACCCGCTGAGCGACGGAGGGCAATTCACCGGTGTTTCGGATCTGATTGAAAAATATGGGCTTGTACCCAAAGAGGTCATGGCCGAAACTTACAGCAGCGACAACACCAATGAATTTTCAGCCCTCTTGAAAAGAAAATTGCGCGAAGACGGCATGTTACTGCGCGAAGCATCCGAGAAGGGCGCCTCCGAAAAGGAATTGGAACAACAGAAGGTGGACATGATGAAAACGGTTTACCGTATGTTGGTCTATGCCTACGGAGAGCCTCCGACTTCTTTTACTTGGGCACCGAAAATCAACGGGAAATATACCGAGAAGCCCAAGACTTACACGCCCCAAAGTTTCTACAAGGAAGTATGCGGCGGAGAAGACTTGAACGCCAATTACGTCATGTTGATGAACGACCCTTCGCGTCCGTTCAACCAAGTATATGAAATTGATTATGACCGTCACACTTACGACGGACACAATTGGCTGTACATCAATCTGCCTATCGAGGACATCAAAGAAATGGCCATTGCCAGCCTGAAAGACAGCACCATGATGTACTTCAGTTGCGACGTGGGTAAGTTCCTGGATTCCAAGAAAGGTACGCTCGACTTGAACAACTACGACTACGGCAGTCTCTTCGGCACGACGTTCGGCATGAACAAGAAACAACGCATCCAGAGCTTCGACAGCGGCAGCACCCACGCCATGACGCTGATGGCCGTCGACCTCGACGATAACGGCAAGCCCAAGAAATGGATGGTGGAAAACAGTTGGGGCAAAGATGCCGGCTATCAGGGCCATCTCATCATGACGGACGAGTGGTTCGACGAATACATGTTCCGTGTGGTCGTCAACAAGAAGTACTGCCCGCAAAACGTTCTGGACATGCTGAAACAAAAGCCCGTCCGTTTGCCGGCATGGGATCCCATGTTCCAAAATGAACAATAACATACACACAAACTCAATAATAAGACAACGAAAATGAAAAAGATCAGAGCAGCCGTAGTAGGTTACGGCAACATAGGACACTATGCCTTACAGGCTCTCGAAGCCGCACCCGACTTCGAAGTGGCAGGCATCGTACGCCGGAACGGAGCTGAAAACAAGCCCGAAGAACTGGCACGTTATGACGTAGTCAAGGACATCCGCGAATTGCAGGACGTAGACGTAGCCATTCTGGCTACCCCGACCCGCAGCGTGGAGAAGTACGCCAAAGAAATTCTTGCACTCGGCATCAATACAGTGGACAGTTTCGACATCCACCCCCAAATCACTTCCCTTCGCCGCTCGCTCGACGAAAGCGCAAAAGCGGGAAAAGCCGTATCCGTCATCTCCGCAGGGTGGGATCCGGGTAGCGACTCCGTCGTACGCGCCATGTTACAGGCCATTGCCCCCAAAGGCATCACCTACACGAATTTCGGACCGGGCATGAGCATGGGACATACCGTAGCCGTAAAAGCCGTGGAAGGAGTGCAAGCCGCGCTCTCCATGACCATCCCCACCGGTACGGGTATTCACCGCCGCATGGTATATATAGAGGTAAAGGAAGGATACGAGTTTTCGAAAGTAGCCGCAGCCATCAAAGCCGATCCCTATTTCGTCAACGATGAAACCCACGTCATAGAAGTACCTTGTGTAGACGAGCTGCTGGACATGGGACACGGCGTCAACCTGACACGCAAAGGCGTATCCGGAAAAACCCAGAACCAGTTGTTCGAGTTCAACATGCATATCAACAATCCGGCGCTGACGGGACAAGTATTGGTTTGCGTGGCCCGTGCCTCGATGAAACAACAACCCGGTTGCTACACGATGATAGAAATACCTGTCATCGACCTGCTTCCGGGCGAGCGCGAAGAACTGATTGCCCATTTAGTATAAGTTTGTTCCTTGCGAAAATCCTTGTATTTTTAGGAAATAGAATAAAAAGAGGCCGAAAAAGCCTCTTTTTTAATTTTAATAACATAAAAACACAGACAAGATTACCAAATATGCGTATCTTTGTCATAGTATGTATGAACATATTTATTAATTTCAATTAAAACGATTATGAAAAAGTCTCTACTGTTATTAGCGGGTGCATTAAGCTTGGGAAGCTTAAACGCTCAAACGACTGAGGAACAAACTACAAAGTTCCGTGACAATTGGTCAATTGGTTTGAATGGTGGTATTGTGACTCCGCTCAGCCATAGTGCATTCTTCAAAAATGCCCGTGCCACCGTGGGCATCGACCTCAACAAGCAACTCTCACCGATTTATGGCTTGACATTTGAAAATATGTGGAGCATCAATACGTTCGAGAGCAGTGCAGCTTTTGATGCAAGCAATCTGATGTTGTTGCACCGCATCAATTTAAATAATGTATTCTGCCGTTACAAAGGCAAACCCAGTGTGTTTGAAGTAGAAGCATTGGCCGGTTTCGGTTGGTTACACGTTAACGACGCATATTACGGAGAAGACGGAGATAAGGACGGCAACTGGCTTTCTTCAAAAGTCGGTTTGAACCTCAACTTCAATTTAGGCGAAAAGAAAGCATGGACCATAGCTGTTAAACCGGCAATCTTATGGAATGTAACCCAGTTTGGAGAAGACAATATCAACTTCCATTCCGACCAAGCAGCTTGGGAAATCACCGCAGGTGTCGTTTATCACTTCAAGAACAGCAACGGTAAGCACTACTATTCCAACGGTTGCAGCCACGCAGACCAGATTGCAGCCCTGAACGCCACCATCAGTTCGATGGAAGCCGAAGCCGCAGGCAAGGATCGCGCACTGCAAAACGCACAGAAGACCATCAGCGACTTGCAGAAGGATTTGAACGACTGCAAGAATAAGAAAGTGACCACCACGACTACACAGGCTGTAGAGAAGAGTGAATATGTAGTCATCTTCCGTCAGAGCAGCAGCAAGGTAGACGCTCTCCAGATGCCGAATATCGACCGTCTGGCAAGTTATTTGAAGAAGAATAGTAGCGCCAAGGTTTCCATCTCAGGTTACGCTTCTCCGGAAGGCAATGCCAAATTCAACCAGAAGTTGTCTGAGAAACGTGCAGAAGCCGTGAAGAACATTCTGGTGAAAGAATACGGCATCAGCGCCAACAGAATCGAAACTCAAGGTAAGGGTGTGGGTAACATCTTCGGCAAACCGGCTTATAACCGTGCAAGCATTTGCGTGACCGAGTAATCACACAACAATCCTTAATTACATCACAAAAAGAGGGCAACTGGAGAGGTTGTCCTCTTTATATTTACTAAAAAAGGTTACTTTCAAATAATATTACCGTTATTATTTTGAAACCAATATAAATTTTACTACATTTGTAATGTATTACTAAACGAATAAATTATGAAAAAGTCTTTAATTGTATTATTAAGCGCTTTATGTGTAAGCGGCTTAAATGCCCAAGATTATAATTTGGGTGGAAACAAATTCGGTGACAACTGGTCGATAGGCCTGAACGGTGGTATAGCCACTCCCCTCACCCATAGTACATTCTTTAAAAACTCGCGCGCAGTCATCGGTCTTGACATTAATAAACAGTTAAGCCCCATTTACGGTTTGACATTGGAAAGCAACTGGACCATCAACACCCAGAGCCGAATGGCCGCCCAAAAGAGCGGTACGGCATTCGATGCCTTCAACCTGATGTTGTTGAACCGCTTGAACCTGAATAACATGTTTGCAGGATACAACGGTCAGCCACGCTTGTTTGAAGTAGAGGCAGTAGGCGGATTCGGTTGGTTGCGTCTGAACGATTTCTATGAGACGGGCGAAGGTGCCAATCACTTGGCATCAAAAGCCGGAGTAAACTTCAACTTCAATTTGGGCGAGAAGAAAGCATGGACCGTAGCCATCAAACCGGCTATCCTATGGGATATGAGCATGTGGGATGCCGACAGGGCTCACTCTCATCCCAACTTTAATGCCAACTATGCCAACTGGGAAATTACAGCCGGAGTGATTTATCACTTCAAGAACAGCAACGGCAAGCACCACATGACGAAAGTCAGAGCCTACGACGCATCGGAAGTCAGCGCATTGAATGCTACCATCAACAACTTACGTCAAGACGTAAACTCCAAGGATGAAAGCATGAGAAATACGGCAAACAAACTCCGCAACGAGGAACAGAAATCCGCCGATTTGGAAAGAGCACTGAAAGAATGCCAGAACCAGGGTCCGAAAGTGATTACGAACAATAAGAAAACATTGGAGTCTGTCGTAACCTTCCGTCAAGGCAAGATTGTCATCGACGCGTCGCAGCAACCCAACGTAGAACGTATCGCCACTTATCTGAAGAACCATAAAGAAGCTAAGGTGAACATCTTAGGATATGCTTCTCCTGAAGGAAGTGCCGAAGTGAACGAACGTATCGCCAACCAACGTGCAGAAGCCGTGAAGAATATGCTGGTAAACAAATACAGAATCGACGCCCGCCGTATCACAGCTAAGGGACAAGGCGTAGGCTACATGTTCGAGGAACCGGATTGGAACCGCGTCAGCATCTGTACGATTGTTGAAGATTAATCATCATTAGACTGATATAAAAAAGACCGCTTTTCGCAAGCGGTCTTTTTTATACCTTTTGTCGTCCGAGAATCCTAAAACACTGTGATTCTGCAATCTACATATCACTCCATCAGGTTCCTCGTTTTAACATTTTTTTCTCAGCCAAACGATTTTTCAATCTCATGAGATTGATTTTTCATTCTGCGCCAAACGATTTCCCGTTTGCCTCATATCGGCAAAACGCCTTCGGCAAAGGCATTTATCCTCCTGCAGAAACTGTCCCTTTTATCAAAATTATGGAAAACATCAACGGATAGCCCCTGCTTCAAGAGCCAACTCCCGGCAAGCCTTACGGTCTATTTTCCCGTTCCCGGCCACCGGTACGGCGGCCACACGCAAAATATGCCGGGGGACATGGTAGCGGGGCAGAAGCGCCTTCATCGCGTCAAACAGGCCGACATCATCCATCGGGAAATCACGGATAACCAACAACACCAAAGCCTCGCCCAACCGCCTGTCCGGTACGGAAGTCAAGGCAAAAGGCACGTCGATAAGCTCTTTCAGCCGCCGCTCTTCCTCCTCTATCTGAATTTTCACGCCCCCACTGTTTACCACATTGTCCGCACGCCCCACGATCGTGAACGTGCCGTCGGCATGCAGACGCACCACGTCATTCGTCTCCAAATCGGAGGAGCACAATTCCGGTGCATGAATCACCAGCGTACCCCGAGCAGACAGCGACAAACTTACCCCCTCGAAAGGACGATAACCTACCGAAGCCTCCGGCCCGTTAAGTGGACGCAAAGCGACATGCGACAACGTTTCGGTCATGCCGTAAGTGGAATACACCCGGCAGGGCAAGTACTCTAAACGCCGTTCCAATGCCTCGTCCACCGCTCCGCCCCCCACGATGACACAACGCACACGCGACAGACGCTCCCGCTCGTCCGCCTGCTCCAACGTGTGGTAAAGTTGCATCGGCACGACAGACAGGAAATCCACCCACTCCTCCACGTCGGCCAACGGATGCCCCGACGGACGGCGAACCCATAGATGCAGTCCGGCCACCAAAGCACGCACGACCATCATCTTAGCCCCGATATACTTCAAGTCCATGCACAGCAAAGCCGTGTCGCCCGGACGCAAGCCGAGGAACTCACACGTCCGAACGGCACTGCGCATCATCCGCGCTTTTTCCACTCTCATCCGCTTGGGAACACCGGCGGAGCCGGAAGTCTGCACTTCCACCGTAGACGCAGGCGAGAACCATTCCGCCAG
>OAWM01000644.1_pt1 | contig 20953 bp, 9 predicted proteins | sample 1495501 | NCBI WGS metagenome assembly OAWM01 (sample SAMEA2580210, study PRJEB22360) | human gut metagenome | biome: human gut; feature: human-associated habitat; material: faeces | place: Denmark | collected 2008/2010 | reverse complement strand
GGGCCAACAAGGAGACTAAATAGATTTCTTCATACTTGTCAGAATTTCGGTTTCTCCGCTTCCGTGGATGCAACGGAGCCTTCTACCGTCGGCCATCCGTCTTCCCAGCTAATCTTATCCAACATCAATACACGGCCTTCAGGCTTCTTTGTGCTCACCGCATGATAGAAGAACCAGTCATTGCCGGCATTGTCCGTCACAATCTCCGAATTATGACCGGTACCCACAAAGGAATTGCTTTTCTGAATCAGCACTTCGTGCTTGTTATCCATCATGCTACCGCCATTCTTGTTGACATAGGGGCCGAAAAGATTATCTGAACGGCCTACAACAGTAGTGTAAGTACTCTTCAATCCCTCACAACAACTTCCTATGGAAGCAAAGAAGTAGTAATGCCCGTCCTTCTTGTGAATATAGGTACCTTCGTAAGCGGTTCCTGCCACTTGCTGCGGTGTGGCGCCGTCCTTCAGAGAGAGTCCGTCATCAGACAGTTCAATCGCATAGATTCCTCGAAAACTGCCCCAGAAAAGATATTTCTTCCCTCCATCCTCTATATAGAAAGGGTCGATGGAGTTCTGTACATTGATTTCATTGCTGCGGAACATCTTTCCGTGGTCCGTAAAAGGTCCCTCAGGCTTATCGGCAGTAGCACAACCGATGCCGCAAGTTAACTCGCCTCCCCAAACAGACATAGAATAATAGAGCACGTATTTATCACCTATCTTGTTGATGTCCGGCGCCCACAAACCGCCGTTCGGCTCAAAATCAGGCCGCGTACGGTCGGTAAAGGCAGTACCTACATACTCCCAATCCACCAGGTTCCTGGAACGGTAAATCGGCAGATTGCGTATGTCCTCGGTGGCATACAAATAGTAGTATCCATCATCTCCCTCAATGACAGAAGGGTCTGGCAAACTATAATCTATCACCGGATTGCGATAGACATTCTTCGGCTGTTGTTCTTCCGGTTTATCCTCTTTTGTAGCCGATGACGAGGAACAGGCTATCAGACTGCATAACACTGATAATACAAGAAACTTCTTCATACAATGTATTCTTTTCATTCTTTCATTTTACTTTTCGGGTGATGTACTGCCCAATACCTGCGGACGGATAAGAGAGCCACCGATAGAAACCGTTCCCTGGTCGGAAATGGCAAAATCCTTGATATACGAAGTGCGCGGCTGTACTTTCGTGGAATCCCAATGTGCATGGAAAATGTATTTCCAGCTACCGTCCTTACAGCAGAAGGGTGCTCCATGACCGGTACCCATCAAGCCGTCGGCATGTTGCAGAATCGGATTTCCCTCGTATTTCTTCCACGGTCCCATCGGGCTGTTCGAAGTCGCGTAACCCACTCCGTAGTTCTTGCTTTCAAAGTGATTGGCTGAATAAACCAGGTAGTAGACACCCTCTTTCTTCAAAATTGAAGGACCTTCGGCCACCTTAGCAGGCTTGTCCTGCGAAAGTTCCCAAGGCTCTCCCACCTTAATGCACTCTGTCAGCGTCTCCTGCTTAATGCCGGTCAAATCATCGTTCATCTCTGCCACCCAAATAACGTTGCCATCTGTAAAACGCACGAAATAAAGGTAAGGCGTACCGTCATCATCAATGAATAGAGAGGTATCGATACTCTTCTCATCCCATATCGGCTGCTTCACTTCCTGACGGAACGGGCCTTGGGGAACATCTGCCGTTGCCACACAGATATGCTCCTCGGTGGAGTAGAACAGATAAAACTTCTTTTTCGATTCGATGTAGTAGACCTCCGGCGCCCAGAATCCCCACGTACCGTAGGAATCTGCGGCCGACAACGCCTGGCCTTCACGCGTCCAGTTTTTCAAGTCATCGGAAGAGAAGCAGGCAAAGCCTTCTCCTTCTACCGTACCTCCAGTGCCGTAAGCATAATACTTGCCTTCGTAAAGCATTACGTAAGGGTCGGCAATCGGCAGATAGTCTGATTCTACAACCGTCTTCTCCTTGCATCCTGCAAAGCAAAGACAAAGCAACAGTAGCAATATATAATTCTTTTTCATATCCATCTCTTATTTTACTATTTTGGGCGTCATATAGTCCTTGCTGATTCTCATGCGGTCCACACCGTCCACTTTCTCGAAAGAAACGTCACTGATGTACATGGCACGTGGGTGGATACTACTCTTGTCCTTATGGGCATGGAAAACGATACGAAGCTTGCCTGCCTTGTCTGTGAAGGTGGCACTGTGCCCCACTCCAACCAGTTCTCCGGGTTTCTGCAGCAAAGGATTCTCCTCGTATTTGGTCCAAGTACCCATCAAATCGGTAGCTGTGGCGCAACCTATGCCGTAGAAAGGACTTTCATAGCTATTGGCAGAATAGGTCATATAGTAGAGCCCATTACGCTTAATGACAAACGGGCCTTCATTCACACGGGGCCATACCTCCTCCCATGCCTGAGAGACGTGGATGCAAGGGTGCATGGTCTCCTTCTTGATAGTCATGAGGTCTTTCTCCAATTCGGCCACCCAGATGTTGAGCCCGTCGTTGAAACGGTCAAAGAAGAGATAAGGCGTGCCGTCATCATCAATAAACAGAGAGTTGTCAATGCATTTCTCATCGGCAATCATCGGTTCCTTCTTACTTTGGGTAAATGGTCCTGCAGGTGAGTCTGCTGTTGCCACACAGATATGCTCGTCTGCCGAGTAATACATATAGAACTTCCCGTTCACTTCGTAGACCTCCGGTGCCCAGAACCAGCGGTCGGCCCAGACATCCTTCTTCTGGAGCGCCATGCCCTTATACTTCCAAGTCTTCAAATCATCGGAGGTATAGACTTCGATGCCTTCATCCGCATGGGTGCCATAGGCATAGTAAGTGCCATCGTGCAACATGATGAACGGGTCGCCCAAAAGCACCGGCGTTTCAACTCCTTCGACAACAATATCGTCCACATCCTTATAGTCTGAAGAGCAGGACTGGCAGGAAGCCAGCGTGGCCAACAGAAACAGATACATACATATAAAATTCTTTTTCATGATTCTTTCTTAAACAATTGTTATGATGATAAATATTTACTTTCAAGAAGATGTTCCGTTACACCCGTATATTGAACCCTATTCAGTCGTATACTGAATCCTATTCAATCGTATACTGAAATACATTCAGTCGTATACTGAATCACCCCAGTCCATCACACTGATTCACAAGGAAATACAAACACCGGCTTCTATATACATCTTTCATTACATATATACGGAACGGCACATCCCACGATTGCGTCTAATCGCGCCTCTGCCCTACATGATAATACAACGTACCGCTATAAACCGGAGAGCCGCCCTCCGAACAGAATCCGATGCGGGATGCAGGGTAACGTATATCCAAAGCTCCCAGCTCCCTGCCGTCGACAAACAGATACAGCTTGTCTGCACGACGCACGGCACGAAAATTATAGGATTCCTTCCACAATTCATGTACACCTATCTTATAGATATGGCGTTCCAAATCCTCCGCCTCTTTGTTGATGAAGCGGATGCCTTCTGCCTTTACCGGAGTAAAGGTACAATAATTATATGCAGGATGTTCTGCTATCCCCCTATCTTTGTTTTCTATCGGATGCCATTCGCCGCCATTCAGGTATTCTATGTCGAACTTGCCGAACATGTCATCCACAAATTCGGATTTATTGCCTGCTTCGTGACGGTTCAGGTAAAGTGTATCCAACCATGCAGGTGCGGCAAAACGATAACCTTTCTCAATGAAGTCGGTATACTTCACATCCGGATAGAGCGTTTGCAGGCATCCCAACGGGAATTCCTTCTTCCAGGCAGTTTTCCCTTTCTTCACGGCTGTCACCTCAAGCATACGGGTGATGCCATCGAACTGAGCCTTCACATAGTTATCCTTATCCACATAAACCGGATAGCTTCCTGCCTTGTCTTGTCCGGACAAGCCGGACAACTGGAAGCTGAATTCATAATCGTTCAAGAAATCGCCCTTCAACAACTCCTCATTCCCCGAAAGCTGGAAATGCACATCATCGAAGCCGATGGTATAGGTAGCCCCTTCGAACAAGGCAGACTTTGTCTCGTCAAATACTCCGGGAACACCTTCTACCGGAAGAGCCTCTGCAAAGACATGTCTCCCCGGTGCGGGAATCTCATCCAGCCAAATCTTCAGACAGCCACCGTTACGCTCAATGCGCAGATGATGGTACACACCCCAACGGAAATCTTCAGGCAGGGCATAGGATTCCTTATTTTCTTTACCGCCGACAAGTGTACGCAGGTACCAACTCCGGTTCTCGGCATCCAAACCTACATAGGCACAGTTATCTGCATCCTTCCACCAGGCAATGACGCCGGCTCCACCCTCGGTCTTGACTCCCGTCTCGAACAAGTAAGCCACGGACGGCTGTACTTGTTGCAACACACCGAACGAAGCTGTCTCGCCTTTACCCGCAAAGGTAGGCATCGAAGGTTCGGGATGATAACCTGCCGTGCGGGGGCCGGTGATACCATCCACAAACAACGTCTTGTCGAAGAACTGGACACGGTTGATATATTGTCCCCGATGCTCATTGTTCTTGTTTGCCATATAAATCAGCCACCATTCAAATCCGTTGGGGCCTCTCAGGATATTGGGCTGGCCGGGAGTCATCAGAATATCGTCGGCAATGCCGTCTTTCATATCGAACAGAGAAACGTCGAAGAATTGCGAACGTCCCTTGTTTGTTTCTACGGCAAGCAGATTCGTGCCTTCCTTCAAAGCAGCACGCAGCTTCTTGTCCAGGTTCACGATACAATAATCACGCCCCTGCTTCTCGTAGACAAGTGTTCCGTTCAGATAAATCCGGGTATCTCCGTCGTGAGCGACACGCAATGCCAGATTGCCGGTTTCGCTGCCGGCAGAGAAAGCCTTTCGCAACCATAAGGAGGGCGTATTCCACAAGGTACCCAGATGCCGGGTTGTGGAACCTTTCACTTCACGGAACGAAAAGCCGGTCTCCCCCCTCGCCCAGCCGGAGTCATCGTAGGTCGCCTTTGTCCAGTCGCCCTCCGGCTTGTTCTCCGTATAAGCAAACAACGGCTCATACGTGCGGCCATACCGCAATAAATCCACTTGCTTCTCCTCCAGTTGCGTCTGATTGCAGCCTACAACCGGATAGCTATATTTATTACCATTTTGAAAACCTAAAGGAGAGTCTGCCTCGGCAACTCCCAACTGATAATTGCCCCACTCCGTAGAGGTGTGGTTGGCATTGTACATCATATAGTAGCGGTCTCTGTACTTCATGACCCACGGTCCCTCCGCTACTCTGTTATCCATCGTTTCCCATGTATCCGGCAATGAGGCGAACTGGCACACCGGTTCACCGGCAAATTCTGCCGGGTTCTTCATTTTACGTCCCCATATGGTATTTCCATCAGTAAAACGTACCATATACATGTATAGTTGTCCATCATCATCTCTGAATATTTTGGGGTCGATACGGTTATCCATCCATGTTTTCTTGTTCGGTTCTGCATAAGCGCCCAAGACATCTTTGCTCTGCGCATGTACAATGTGAACGGCATGCTTGTCCTTCCCCCAATAATTGACTGACCAGTACAAATGAAAATCTCCATTCAGATAGAACATGTCATTGGCATGAATCTGGTCATCTCCGGCTCCGCTGCCTCTGGTCCAGTCATTGTCCATGGATACGACATGGATAGGTTTCCCCCAATGAACCAGGTCATCGGATACATAGAAATCCCCGTTTGTACGGACCCCTCCAATATAATATTTGCCATTATATTTCATTACGCCGGCATCCGCCACTCCCGGAAGTACCGGATTCTGGATGTTCTGCGCAAACAAGCTGCCGCAGCAAGCAAAAGCGAATGGTAATAGTAGTTTTTTACAGACAAGCATATGGTATAAGATTTAAGAAAGAAAAGGCTATGCCGGAAGCATCCTAAATGAGAACAGGCTTCCAGGCATAGCCTTCTTTAGTTATTAATAGTTAGGATTCTGAGTAAGATGTGCAACACCACCTACCGTGCTGTTCATCACTTCATCTCTCGGAATGGGCAAACGTCTGTGCTTACCGACGATGAAGTTATTGAAGTCCTTGTCACGGGCTTTCAGCTCATCAATTCCAGCCTGAGAATCAAGTAATCCCCAACGCTTCAAGTCAGCCCAACGCCAACCTTCGAAACAGAGTTCCAAAGTACGTTCCATCTGCAGGCGCTTGATAAAGGCATCTTTAGAACTCAGGCAGTCTTTCCACTGACTGTCTTTCAACTTGGCCAGACCGGCACGTTCTCTTACCTTATCCACATAAACAGCAGCATCGGCAGGATTAGTACCCGTTTCAACAAGACATTCTGCGTAGTTCATCAAGATATCTGCATAACGCATGATACGATAGTTGTTACGGGCAAAGTAATCTTCTGCATCACGATAGTAAGCAGTATTGTATTTACGTATGTAGCAGTCTTCCGGGTCAGTTCCCCAACCGTCATTCCAATCGGCATTTTCAAATCCATAATATTTCTTCGGTTGATCGGGGAAGTCTTGTGAGAATCCACGGTACAGAATACTACCATACAAACGCAAGTCATTCTTTCCGTCAATACGTTTCTCTTTCAAGAACTCATCTACCAACCAGCGACGTGCCTTACCATCTCCCCAACCTATACCACTCGGAGCATAGAACTGAGTACGCTGGAAACCGAATGCCATACTGGCATCATTACCCGTACCACCCTTGTTTTGGTCATCGAACTGAATTTCAAAGATACCTTCCTTGTTGTTCTCATCCAAGTCAGTGAAATTATCTTCACGATTGGCGATAAGATCGTACAAAGAGCCCTCTTTATCAATCAGCCATTGCAATTGTTCCTTCGCCTTGTCATACTTATGTTGTTGCATATAGGCCTTGCCCAACAATGCTTTGGCAGCGCCTTTGGTGGCACGTCCCAAATTGGCAGCATCCCAAGATTCAGGAAGATAATCCATAGCAAACAGCAAGTCTTTCTCCACTTGATCCCATATTTCCTGCTCGGAAGCGTCTTCCGGAATATAATTGGCATCTTTAGGTTCCAAAGGCATCGTTCCTTTGTCCCACAACAGATTTACCTGAAAATACCACATTGCACGTAAGAAAGAAGCTTGTGCCAATACCTGGTTCTTTGTAGTCTCGTCCATTTCAATATTAGGCACATGACTCAACACTTGGTTGCAACGGAAAATACCTACGTAGAAATGTTCCCAATGTATATTGTTGCCTTCGTAAAAATTATAATTGTTGTAAAGAAAACGTGTCCAGTCACCCAATTCAATCCAAGGAGAAGAACTCCATCCCTCGTCCGAGGTCAAATCGTAGCGAAAAGAGAGCCAACGCATCCAAGTACCTTCCTTATAAAGAAAACTGTAGCAGGCATTTACACCAGCTGTAGCATCTTCCGGCTTATTCCAATAAGTATCGTTGGTCACTTCATTGGGATTATCAATATCCAATAAACTAGAACTGCATCCAGTGCACAATGTCAAGGCACCTGCGAGCATTAATCCATTATATATCTTTTTCATAATTTACAAACTGATTTATAAGTTAAAAGGTCAAATCCAATCCAAACATCACCGAACGGGTATTGGGATAAGCAAAGCTGTCCGTACCACTGTTCCAAACGGAATTCGCACCCTTGAAGTCAGGATCCAGACCGGAATATCCGGTAATAGTAATCAAGTTGCTACCGGTAGCAAACAGACGGAGTTTCTCAACGCCCAAGTTGGTCAGCCACTTCTGCTTGAAATTATAACCGATAGAGATATTCTTCATACGGAAGTAAGAACCATTCTCCAGGAAACGGTCGGCATCACGCGAGTTGCGGAAGTCACCGTAAATGATACGTGGGGTATTGGAGTTAGGATTCACCTGATAAGGCTCTTCGCCCTTCTCAAAGCGGATATAGTTGGAGTTGTCTGCAAACAGACGTCCTTGCCAACGGGATACGTTGTATATCTTATTGCCAAATTGACCGTTCCACATCATACTGAAATCGAAGTTCTTCCACTCTGCATTCAATACCAACGACATTTGCATCTTGGCCCATGGACTACCACAATAATCACGGTCAATATCAGTAATTTGACCGTCATCATTTAAATCAAGATACTTAACGTCTCCCAATTGCGGACGTTTCCCTTCAATCATGATCGGTGTACCGGCAGGTACTTTATCTTCATTAGGTCCCGGTACATGGTTACCTTTCGTCACATAATTGTCTATTTCCTCTTGTGTCCGGAAGATGCCGTCTGTTTTTCTCAGATAGAATTCGGCCAACGACCTTCCCGGCTCTGTTCTGGCTTGACCGGAATCAATAAAGTTTCTTTCCGACCCATCCCGTCCCAAGCTCAGAACTTCGTTATCCATCGTAGTCACATTCAGTAAAGCGCTGTACTTAAAGCCTGAAATCTGGTCTTTCCAACCAAATGTAAACTCGAAGCCCTTGTTGCGCAAGCTGGCAGCATTTTTCCACGGAGAGCCTCCTTGATTACCGGTAGAAATGGCAATCGGAGTCTCAGCCAATACGTCACTGGTTTTTGAATTATAATATTCCGCACTGACAGTCAGGCGTTGGTTCAGGAAACTGGCATCAAAACCTACATTCACCGTTTCTTTTGTTTCCCAAACAAGACCTGCATTCACCAGTTTCACCTGAGTAGAACCCGGAACAATAGCACCACCGAATACAGTTACAATACTCTGGTTGATAGTTCCGATATAATCCCAATCACCAATGGAAGAGTTACCAAGACGACCCCAGTTACCTCTAATTTTCAAGTCATTAATCCAAGGCACATCAAAGAATTCCTCCTTTGAAATTCTCCAGGCACCGGAGAATGAGGGGAAATTGCCCCAGCGGTTTTCCTTAGCCAAGCGAGAAGTACCGTCACGACGGAAAGTGGCAGTCAGATAGTATTTATCATCATAAACGTAGTTTGCACGTCCCAAATAAGAAATCATCGCATTCTCGCTGATGCTGTTTGAATTCTGCTGATTGCTCTGTCCTGCATTCAAAACTGTAAAGTAATCGCCGTTACCCGTCATCGGAAAGTTCAGACGGGAAGCCCACAAACCTTCCCACTCATGGTGCTGGTAAGTAGTACCGACCACGGCATCCACATGATGCTTGCCAAAATCCTTATTGAAGTTCAACGTGTGCTCAATCAACATGTTGTAGGTATTGTCACGCGCCTTCTGGCTTTCCGGATCACGGTGTTCCTGATTCTGAGTCCAGTTACCTTCTCCACGGAACCATGAATTCTCATAAAAGTAAAGATCAATACCACCATTGAATTTATAGGAAAGGAATTCGAATGGCTTGAATTCCAACCATAAAGAACCATTCAGACGATTCTGGCGGAAATGACGGTATTCCAAATCTTCACGGGCAATCGGGTTTACACCGAACGTATTGTACTTGGCAGCATCACCATAGCCATATCCACCCGGGTTATTCTCATCATAGATAGGAATGGTAGGCATCATACGCAAAAAGTCATTGTAGGTATTGGTCTGGTTCGGGTCTGTGTTTGTGAGTGAATAAGCCAAGTTTTCACCAAAAGAGAACCAGCCCTTTTTACCTTGTGTATTGACACGGAAGTTATAACGGTCGAAAGTATTTCCATAAGAAACGCCGTCATTGTTATAGTAGCCGGCTGATACAAAATAACTACCGGAGTCACCGCCACCGGAGAGTGATACGTTGTAGTCCTGCACCAATGCGGTCTTCAACACTTCATCCTGCCAGTTGGTATCATACTGTGAGTGTTTCTGAGTGCTGTTTACAGTAGCAATGCCATCTTTGATAGCTTCATTATAGGCAATATCATTATACTTGATATATTCTGCCGCATTCATCAAATCAAATTTCGGGCTCCATTCCAATGTTTCCTTTACGCTTACATTCACCTTCATGGGACCTTTCGTACCCTTCTTGGTAGTAACGATAATCACACCATTGGCAGCACGCGAACCGTAGATGGCAGCAGCAGAAGCGTCCTTCAGAATCTGGATGGATTCTGCATCTGCAGGGTTGAAGTCAACTCCCGGATCTGTAATCATACCATCAATTACCCACAACGGAGAGTTATTACTCAAAGAACCGACACCGCGAATTTCAATAGAGGCATCTTCGCCCGCCCTACCGCTACTGCGTACGTTAATACCGGTTGCCAAACCCTGCATCTGGCTGACCAGTGTTCCTGCAGCGCTTTTCTTCATTTCCTTGGTATCAACAACGGCAACCGCTCCAGTCAAGTCGGACTTCTTCACGGTCTGATAACCGATGACAACCACTTCTTCCAGTGCTTTCGAATCATCTTTCATCACCACGCGCAAGGCAGTTCCCTTATAGACAACTTCCTGCGTAAGCATACCGATATAAGAGAAAACGAGTGTACTTCCTTTTTTTCCACTCACTGAGAAATTACCGTCAATATCGGTAATGGCACCCGTGGTAGTACCCTTCACCAATACATTCACGCCCACCAAAGGCTCACTATTTGCATCCGTCACCGTTCCCGTTATGGTCACATCTTGTGAATAAGCGGTAGCTGCAAACACAACAAAGAATAAGAATAAGATTTTCTTGATCATTTTTTATAGAATTAGATTTTAAAACTATGCGGAAACTAACGCCCGCTTTTTAAATACACCGCAGAAAGTGATTAGTCACTTCTGCCAATCATAGAACATTGATTAGGATTTGTTACGTCATAGGCATAGGGGTCATAGTATTATAAATTGTTGGCTTTCGGATGCAAATATATCCGCATAAAGCTAAAATTAATGCAAATATCGCTTCAATCTATGCAATTATAAATCCAATCAAATGCCCCTGAGAGACACCTCAGGGGCATTTGATTGAATTGTTATATTTAGCAAGCATTCCATGCTATCATTTCACGAAGTCTTTGGGCAGAATACCAAATTGTTTTTGGAAGCACTTGGTAAAATAGGAAGGAGTATTGAAGCCGGTCATGTAGCAAACCTCATTGATTTTGCACTCTCCTTCCTTTAAAAGCTGCGCCGCTTTCTTCAACCGCTCCAGGCGGATGTAGTCATTCGGGGTCATATCCAATATGCCCTTTATCTTCCGGTTCAGGCTCGAACGGCTCATGTTCAGCAGGCTTGCCATATCATCCAGACAGAAATCCGGATTCTGCATATTGGCAACTACCACTTCCTTCAATGTCTTAAGGAAAGATTCATCTGCCTTTGTCATTGCCATACTGCCCGTCTGCACAAAAGGAGAATTGACGAAAGAAGCCCGTAGCTTCTCACGGTTGTTCAGCAGATTGGCTACACACACTTTCAGATATTCCACAGAGAAAGGCTTTTCTATATATACGTCAGCCCCCAGCTTCATTCCCTCTATCTTGGCTTGAAGGGTCGTCTTCGCCGTAAGCAGGATAATCGGTATATGGCTATAGTCAAGCTCGGACTTCAGATGCTCGCACAGCTCCAATCCATTCATCTCGGGCATCATAATGTCTGAAATGACAAGATTTACAGTATGTTCCTTCAACACCTTCAAAGCTTCCACCCCATTCACGGCAGTCAGCACACGATATTCCGAAGAGAGCTGTTTCACAACAAATGCCTGCATTTCCAGACTGTCTTCCACCACCAAAAGAGTATACCGGTGCTGTTCCAAGGCAGTACCTGCACCACTTTCCTCAGAGGATTCCCCGCCCGTTACCGGTTCTTTATGCTCCATAGCCACCGTCTGCTCGTGCTTCAGCGGAAGTGACAGCAGGAAACAGTTGTTCTCCATCGAATCTTCCATGCACAACGTACCCTCATGGAGTTCGGCCAATGAACGGGCAAGTGCAAGCCCGATACCGGTGCCGGGTACAGAGCGCAAGGTACCGGTTTTATACTGGATGAACGGCTTGAAAATCTCCTCGCGCATCTCTACCGGAATGACAAGGCCGTCATTGCATACAGAAAGCAGCAGTCTTTCACCTTCCGAATATAGCCTGATGCGTATATAGGTCTCCGAATACTTTATCGCATTGGTCAGCAGATTGCTGATAATCTTGGTAAGCCCTTCCCTATCAACCGAAGCATACAAGCTTTCGGGAGTCTCTATACTCAATGCCAGCCCCCTTTCACGTGCCAAAGGCTTGAAACGCTTATACGTCTTCTGCAAGAGCTCAGACACGTCACATTCCACAAAATTCAATTGGAAGCCTTGTGTCTCCGTCTTCCGGAAGTCCAGCAACTGGTTCACCAAATCAAGCAGTCGGTTGGTGTTCAGTTCCATGGTCTCCAAATCATCCCTGATGTCATCCGAAACAGAACGGGAAGCCAATACATTCTCGAGCGGACTCTTTATCAGTGTAAGCGGTGTACGTATCTCATGCGCCACATTCGTGAAGAAGTCTATCTTCGCAGTATACAACTCCCGTTCCTTTTCCCGCTCAAACTTGTCCATAGCCTGCTGATGCTTCTGCCGGGTCCGTTTTCTGAAATAGATAATTACAGCAGCCAGTGAACATAACGCCAATACCGTATAAACAGCATACGCCCAAGTGGAGAGATAGAAAGGAGGATGAATATGGATGTCGAGCACACGTTCCGTCGCGTTCCACTTGCCATCGCTGTTGGAACCTTTTATACGCAATGTATAGCTTCCATAAGGAAGGTTTGAATAGTTGATGATGGAATTCCGCCCTACCGTATACCAGTCGCGGTCAAAGCCTTCCAGCTTACATTCAAGACCATTCATTTCGGGTGCCTGGTAACTCAGGGCTGCAACCTGAAAAGAGAAAGAATTCTGGTCGGCATCCAGCTCTATCTCATCCGCATAGGTGATGCTCTTCTCCAAAGGAGAATCCGGACTATCCACCGAAAGCCGTTTGTTGAACAGATAAAAATCTGTAATCACTACGGGAGGGAGAAAAGTGTTCTCCACAAAAGTTTCCGGGTCAAAGGCTATGAATCCGTTGATACTTCCCAAATAGATGCGTCCCTTCTTGTCAATGTAACCGGACTGGAAATTAAATTGGTTGCTCAGCAGCCCGTTTGCCGTGGTATAGACATGTTTGCTCTCCGTATCGGGATTGAAGCAGACCAGACCATAATTGGAAGTAATCCATAAGTTACCCCGCTTATCCTCGACCATCTTGTAGATAGTGTTGCTCGGAAATCCTTTCGACATGTCATAACGGGTAAAATTGTCCGTTTCCGGATTGTAGCGGCAAAAGCCCTCACCCAGCGTCATGAACCACAGACGCTTCCTGCTGTCTTCGTAGATACTGATTACCTTATTGTAGGGAAGAGAGGTCGAATCATTCTCATTAGACAGATAATTCCTCCACTGCTGGCTTCTTACATTGTAGCAGAACACTCCATTAGAAAAAGTAGCAAACCACAGATTTCCGTTGAAGTCCTCCAGAATGTTATAAGTAAACATATTCTTCAGCTGAGGAATCCGGGTAAAGTCATCTGTAGAGCGATTGTACTTCAACAGACCGGACGTGGTGCCTATCCACACGTCTCCCGTAGTGGTCCTGCAAATGGTAAAGGCGTCATTGGCGACCATGGAATTCTCACTCTCACCCTTGGCATAATGTTTCACCTGCCTGGTCCGAAGATTCACCCGATTCAGACCACCGGAAAACGTACCTACCCACAAATCATCCCCATCCAGACAAAGGCCATGAACATTCTGATAAATGGCCGAATGCTCAAAAGGCTCTATCTTTCCGTTTTCCGGATTGTAATTGAACAAGCCTTTGTCTTCGGTACCTATCCACAAGGTGCCATCATTACTTTCACAGATTTCCCGTACACGACGGCCGAAATGCCTGAGATTGTCTCTCGGATAGAACTTCTCGAAGTAAGTCCACTGATAAGGACAATAGTTCACTCCACCGAAATAAGACCCTATCCACATGCCGTTCTCCTTGTCGCAGCAGAGCGAATAAATGGCATTGTCCGACAATGCATACGAATCATCCTGGTCGGGAACGGTCAAATGGGTAATCTTGTCATTCGTCAGATTGTAAATATACAAGCCGGACTCTGCGCCCACCCACAGCTCGTTGTCAGATTTGAACTGCAAAGCCCTCACATAGGTGTTCAGCAGCTTCCGCGTCTTGCCGGTAGTCTGGTTTATCTCTGTCAACCCGTTCAGCGAAGCGATATACACACAATTATGGGGTCCGCTGACCTGCCAGTTGATAATATCATTCTTGAAAATCTCATTTCCTTCCGCGTCCTTGAAAGGCTGCAGAGGAGTTTCAAAGTCAGCTTTCGTATAGTAAAGATTATCCGCATACAAGGCCAGCCAACACGTATTCCCATTCAGCCAAAAGCGGGTTACATTGGGCAGTCCCGAATCGTGCAGATGGTTCAGCAGCCTCCCTTCATCCGGTTTATAGCAGAACAACCCCTGGTTTTCTACCGATATCCAGATATTATCGTCCTCGTCACTTCCAATCATGGTGACGAAATCCCTGATGATACTGCCGTTATCACTGGCCTCATCGAAAGCGGTAAAGGAATCCAGTACCGGGTCGTAAATAAAGACTCCCCCATCGGTACCAATCCAGATATTTCCCCGGCGGTCCTCGTAGAGCGCAGTTATGAAGTTCTTTCCTAAACCGGAGTTCTCTTTCTTGTAAATACGGAAAGACAATCCGTCATAACGGTTCAGACCGTCCTTGGTTCCGAACCACATAAAGCCTTTCCTATCCTGCAAAATCTGATACACGGTGTTCTGCGAAAGACCGTTCCGGATATCCATCGTTCTGAAATAGTAATGAACAGCATCCTGCGCACAGACCGGCAATACCGCCCATAGGCACAGACTAAGGAAAAGCTTTATAATCAATCGTTTCATAACAACATTTTTAATGTACAATTTACCATTTACAAAGTACAATTTAACTATGCAGATGACAGCGCAGCCAAATTGTACTTTGTAAATGGTAAATTGTAAATGCCCCTATTTCTTAAGTGAATTGCAGATACGTGTATTTATCTCTTTCACGCGTTTCTCATCCAGCTTTATCACCTTGCGGTCGTAAGTCATCAGACCGTTCACTTCCACCTCCACATCCGTGGTCTGTGTATAGACGGCTGCCGAGAAACCTCTTTTTATCATCTGATACAGCATATCGGCATATTTCACGTACTCATCAGTCACTTCTTTGGAAGAGTTGAACTGAACATATCCCCAGTTGCGGTTCGGTTCCCAGATATGGTCTTTCAAGACAAGGCCGATGCCGCCATACTCACCCAAAACCGTGGCACGCTGTGCATCATACAGATACATCTCCGGTTGGGGATAGTTGTGGAGGTCGAGCATGTCACCGCAAGTATAATGGTTACCGCCACTTGCCGGATTCACCAGACGGGTCGGGTCATACTGTTTCGTCCATTCGGCTATCTCTACCGTCTTGAACTGCCCCCAGGCTTCGTTGAACGGTACCCATGTACCGATACACGGATAAGAGTAGAGACAATCCATTATTTCCTTCCATTCCTTGTGATAATAGGCTTCGGATTCGGCGGAGCGTTTCAGTTCTGTTCCGTCGAAATAGCGGCGGTTCTGCCATTCCGGATTACGGTCACCGCTCGGCATATCCTGCCATACGATGATACCCAAACGGTCACAATGTGTGTACCAACGTGCCGGTTCCACCTTGATATGCTTGCGAATCATATTGAAACCGAAATCTTTCGTCTTCTGTACATCATACAGCAAAGCCTCGTCTGTGGGAGCTGTATACAGTCCGTCGGGCCACCAACCCTGGTCCAGCGGTCCAAACTGGAACAAAGCCTCGTTATTTAGTTCCAGGCGTACGATGCCATCCGCGTCACGACGGGTGGAGTACTTACGCATGGCAGCATAGCTGTCCACCTTATCCACTACCTTGCCTCCGCTTTTCAGAGTCACTTTCAGCGTATAGAGGAAGGGGGAATCCGGACTCCACAACTTGGCATTCCGGGGCATGGACACCTCCACCGGCTCTGCATTGATACTTTTGCCGGTGGCTACCAGTTGATTGCCGTCATACACATTCACTTCCACAAAGTCGGAAGGACATGCACTATTCAATTCAGCCTTCACTGTCAACAGATTACGGTCAATATCGGGAGTGATACGGAGGTTCTTGATATGTTTTCCGGCAACCGGCTCCATCCATACCGTCTGCCAGATACCGCTTACGGGAGTGTACCAGATACCTTCCGGATTGCTGACCTGCTTTCCACGGGGTTGAGGTCCTTTATCCGTTGGGTCCCAAACTTTTACGACCAACTGATTATTGCCTTTGCCAGAAAGGGCGGCAGTAATATCGAAAGAGAACGGAGTAAATCCCCCCGTATGGCTGCCTACTTTCACATCATTCACCCATACATCCGTTTTCCAGTCGACAGCGCCAAAGTGCAACAGCACTTGTTTTCCCTTCCAGGCAGAAGGAATTTCAAAACTGCGCTGGTAGACCAGTTCCTGGTTTTCATTGATTCTTTTTCCAACTCCGGACAAGGAGGATTCGATGGCAAAAGGAACAAGTATCTGCCCTTCGAACTCTGCCGGAAGATGCTCACCTTTATTTATAACGGCATAATTCCACAGTCCGTTCAAGTTCTTCCAGTCACTCCGTTCCATGATGGGACGAGGATATTCGGGCAACACATTCGCGGGATTGATCTGGGATGCCCAGTCCGTTTTGATTTTATCACCTGCCGGCTTCCATTGCGCCGAGCTTCCGATTGCAAACAACGTCAAGAATGACGATATGAGGAAAAATCTTCTCATAGTATTATAACTTTTTATTGGTTTCTACGAAAGCAAAGATAAGCCGATTCAGAAAAAAAGAATAGAAATTTCGAACCAATAAATAGTATTTTTGTGGAATATCAAGGTATTACCATCTCATTTTATCAAAGAAATTCATCAAAGGCACCTTTTTCCGCTTTTCTTGCCACGCCTATGACAAGGTTTTGCCTTCCCATTGGCAAGACTTTGCCACCGCGTTGGCAAAACTTTGCCATAGGCGTGGCAAAAGTTTGCCAAGGCAGTGACAACTTGTTGGCAAAATACCTCCCTGATATACAAGGAGTAGCAAACAATAGACAGCAGGGAATGACTAATATCCCGGATTCTGCTGGTTCTCCAATGCCGGATTGGCATTTATCTCATCCTGCGAAATAGGAAGCACAATCTTCTCGAAAGTACGGTCGATTGTTTTTCCACGGTGACTCACCGGAATATCTTGAAAATCGTCGTTGAATTCGATGGTTCTGCCCATACGCATCATGTCGAAGAAGCGTTGTCCTTCACCAAAAAGCTCCTTGCTGCGCTCGTCCAGAATCATATCATCGGTAATGGTAGCGGCAGTGGCCGGTGCCAGTCCGGGAGAACGCCTGCGGATTTCATTCAGGTAACCGGCGGCGGCATCTGCGCCTGCTTCCTGCTTCGTGGAGTGCAAGGCTGCTTCGGCGGCAATCAGATATATCTCGGAAAGACGGATTATCTTGATATTGACGGCTGTATTGGTTGCCTTGCCGTCACCTGCCAGAGTGGTACTGCCCATATACTTGTAGCAGGCTCCCTTGCGTTCAATCTCATTGTCCACCCAGTATTCATCGTTGTCCATGATTCCCCAACGCACATCCGTCTCGTCTTCACCCAGACGGTTCAAGAAATAATCGCTGGCAAGATACCAGCCCATGGCATTCTTCAACTGTCCGTAGCGCATCAGGTAAAAGCCCAAAGAAGAAGTTCCCAGGTCTGATTCCTCAGTGGTGATGCCCAGCTCAAAGATGGACTCGGAACCAAACTGCTTGCTCCAGGAAGCCGTCCAATCGGCAGGCTCATACAGTTTGTACACACCGCTTTCTATAATCTCCCGGGCAGCGTTCAAAGCACCGTCATAATCTTCCATATAGAGTTTCACACGCGCTTGCAGGGCTATGTTGGTGTAATAGTCCGCATATCCGCTCTGCTTTGTCTTCTTCTTGGCAAGCAGGGCCGCCCCGTCCGACAAGTCCTGCAGAATCTGGCGATAGTTCTCCTCCACAGTAGCACGGGTGGGCTGGGCGTTCACCGTAAGCGGCTCGGTTACATTGGGAACTCCATAAGAGGTCTTGTTGTAATTGTAAGGAAGCCCGTAGAGACGGACCAAATCGAAATAGAACAGCGCCCTCAGAGTCAACGCCTGCCCTTTGGCTTCGGAAAAGTCTTCCATACTGCCCGATTCTTCCAGCTTCTCAATGTTGCTCAACAAGGTGTTGACCTGCAGAATGCAGTAATATCCACGGCTCCAGAAACCGGAATAAGTATTGCTGTTGGAAGTGTGGTTGAACGTATAGAATGCATCCAGTCCGCGTCCGGCAGCAAAAATCGTGAGGTCACCGCCCTTGGCATCACCGTACATAAAAAGGTTTCTGCCGTAATAGGACGATGAGGTCATCGCACTCATCACACCGTTGATAACCACCTGCGCATCGGCTAACCGAACCACCGCAACCTCCGCCTTTCCCGAATGCCCGCCATCGGCTACCGTACCGACAGCACCTTCTGCATTTCCGGAGTTGGTGGGCTGCATATCCAGAAAATCGTCACACGAAGTGAATGTAAAGGCACCAAGTATCACAAGTGCCAATAAATGATATATCTTTTTCATTGTTAGTTCCTCCAGTTCATTAAAATTTCAATTCAACGCCAACGACAAACGTTTTTCCGATAGGGGTTTCCCAACCACGTGTGCCGTATTCGCTCACTTCGGGGTCTGCCTCCTTGTATTTGGCTATTGTCCAAAGGTTGCTGGCAGTGAAGAAAAGGCGGGCATTCTCGATGAAAGCCTTGCGGGTCATGGCTTTGGGCAGCGTATAGGCCAATGAGAGATTCTTCAAGCGCAGATAACTGGCATTGAACAAGTGGCGGCTGCTGTATTGTTGCGGGTCATCGAGGTCTACACCTTCGATACGGGGCTCTGTACCGTTCGTATGGTCTGGCGTCCAAAGGTTGTTGTAGTAGCTTTTAGCACGGATACGCTCCCAATAATAACCGTCATCGGCCACATCCATGTAGGCTCCATCGTACAAGTCTCCTCCTATCTTATAGGTAAAGCCCAACGAAAGGGCTATGCCTTTGTAGGAGACCGAGGTATTGATGCCCCCATACACTTTGGGAACGGCATTGCCGATGATGGTGTAGTTGGCATTGTTATAGTCATAAGTAGCTCCGCGCCCGTTATACTCAAAATCTCCGGCCTTGCCATTCTTGGGGTCATTTACATAGTAGACGTTCTTGCCGTTGGTCTTGTCCACACCTGCCCATTCGTATCCATAGAAAGCCAGCGTGGACTGACCTTCCCGGTATACATATTGCGCACGGCTGTCGCTACTGGTGGGGTCGTACCAGATAATGTCCGCACCGCCATACAACTCTTTCACCTCAGAACGGAGGAAGGTTGCGTTGACACCGGCACTCCATAACCATCCTTTACTATCAATGATGTCACCACTCAACTCCACCTCTACCCCATGGTTGTTGATGCATCCTACGTTCCGCAACGTAGAGGAAAATCCCGTAACCATCGAAATGGGAACATCCTGGAGCAGGTTCTTCGAATCACGGTTGAAGTATTCCACCGTACCGCGCAGACGCTGGCCGAAGAAGCCGAAGTCGATACCCACATTCGTGTTGTAGCTCGTCTCCCAAGACAGCTTGTCATTGGTGACGGTAGTGATTGTACCGCCCGGGTTACCCATGTACTTACTGGTATAGCTCATCAAGCTCATATAGCCGTAATTGTCCGAAGGCAGCGTACCGTTAATACCATAAGAGGCACGTATACGCAGGTTGCTCAGGAAAGAATATTTGCTCATAAAACCCTCGCGCATGATGTTCCACGCTCCTGCCACTGACCAGAAGTTTCCCCAACGTTCCTGCTTGCTGAGCCGGGAAGAACCGTCGCGGCGGTAAGAACCGGAAATGAAGTAGCGTTCATCGTAATTATAATCCAACTTGGAGAGCACGGACACCATCGAGTTTCCCCAGGAATATCCGGCAGAAGTCTGCGTTCCGGCAGTAGAAACTGTATGAATGGTGCTGACCGCAAGATTGCTTCCTGTGGCACGCACATAGTCTGTCTTGTTCTTCTCCGCTTCGAACCCCACCATGGTGCCAACTGTGTGTTTGTCGAAGGTGCCGGTATAATTGGCGGTAGTGGAGGTAACCATCTTCTCGTATGTAGTACGGTATTCGTTGACATTCCCATTGTCTGCCGAGCCTTTATAGTGATTGGCACTGTAATAGATATGGTCTTTTACAGTAGTATTGTCGTAAGAGTAGATAGAACGAAGGTCCAGGCCCGGCATCAGATGCAGGGTGAGCGTCTCCGCAGCTATGATTTTGGTACTGGTAGAACCGTTCTCCCACTCTTTGTCATAATAAAGCCCATTGTAGGCGTAGCTACCGTAACGTTCGGTCCAGAGCTCGCCGGTCTTGTAATCAGTGGGCCAGTAGAGTCCCCACAGCAAGTTACGGGTCTGCATGAAGTAATTACTGCCCGTGTTGCGTGTATCATTATAACCGCTTTTCTTGGTACGCGCCAGGCTGGCATTGGTGGTCAGTTCAAGGAATTTCCCCACCTTCTGGGTGAGGTTCAGGCGACCGGAAACACGGTCGAAGCTGTTCATCTTCAAACGTCCTTCGTCCTGGGTATAGGAAAGGGAAGTGTAATAGTTGGTATTCTGCGTAGCACCGCTGACGGACATATCGTAGGTCTGGTAAATGGCGGTACGGAAATATGCCTTGTCCCAATCGTAGTATTTGCCTCCACGCCCGGAGTTGTCGTACTCAAGGATATTGACGTTCTCGTAAGCTCCCGTACCATTTGTGGTAAATTGGTAGCCATGTTTGTTGAAACGGCTGTTCAACTGGCCTATGGCATA
>OAWM01000639.1_pt1 | contig 21172 bp, 12 predicted proteins | sample 1495501 | NCBI WGS metagenome assembly OAWM01 (sample SAMEA2580210, study PRJEB22360) | human gut metagenome | biome: human gut; feature: human-associated habitat; material: faeces | place: Denmark | collected 2008/2010 | reverse complement strand
CGGAAGAACTGCCGGCACTCACGACGAGGTCGGGGAACAACCATGAAATGGCCGGAACGATGACCCACCATACGGCCACGGAACCGCAACAAATGATGAGGGCGTATTTCAAGCCCACGATGTATCCCATGCCTAGCACGGCCGCCCCCGTATTGATTTTAAAGACGAGTTTGGTCTTGTCCGCCAACACTTGCCCCCATTCCAGACAACGTGACGTGACGCTTTCGTTCCACCAACCTACGGTGGCGATGATGAAATCGTAAATGCCGCCTACGACTCCGGCCACGAGGAGCGGTAAAGCCTGGTTGCCACCTTTTTCCCCGGAAACCAATACCTGCGTGGAGGCCGTGGCTTCGGGAAAAGGATATTTGCCGTGCATGTCTTTCACGAAATACTTGCGGAAAGGGATGAGGAAAAGGATGCCCAAGACTCCTCCCAACACGGAGGCGACGAACACTTCCATGAAGTTCACCGTCATTTCCGGATATTTGTCTTGCAGGATATAGAGGGCGGGCAAGGTGAATATGGCTCCGGCCACAATCATACCGGAACATGCCCCGATGCTCTGGATGATGACGTTCTCGCCCAATGCCCCTTTCCGGTGGGTGGCTCCCGTCACGCCTATCGCGATAATCGTGATAGGAATGGCCGCCTCGAACACTTGTCCTACTTTCAGTCCTAAATAGGCTGATGCGGCCGAAAAGACCACGGCCATGAGCACGCCCCACAATACCGACCACACGGTTACTTCCTTATACGTGCGATCCGGTGACATCAGAGGTTCATACTGCTCGCCTTTTTTGAGTTCCCGGAAAGCGTTTTCCGGCACTCCTGTCTGTTGCTTTGCGTTTTCCATTCAATCGTTGTTTTTATGAATTTTTATAAATTGCGACAAAGATATATATTTCACGGCAGAATGTACTTTCTTCTTTTGTAGAATTTCTTTAAATAGTTTAATTTATAATGTGAATCCCTCGCTATTCACTAATTTTGCAATTCAATTTAAAAGAAATCGCATGCTGCTGAAGCTTTATCATAGATACATATTATTGTTTTTAGTCTTGATGTGCTTTGTCTCGCATACCCTGAAAGCACAGATTCGGGGACGGGTGACGGATGCCGACACGGGAGAACCTATTCCGTCGGTCAACGTATACTACGGAAAACAAAAGACTGTGGGAACCACAACCAATGACAAAGGCAGATACACTTTGCAAACACCGGATAAAGGAGACACCCTTGTGTTTTCTTATGTCGGCTACCAGACGTATAAGATATATATAAAGGCCGGAGAGAAAAAAACATTGAATGTCAAGCTTCAGAATTTGGACAAGGAGTTGTCGGAGTTACTGGTAAAGCCGAAAAAGAGACGATACAGCCGCAAAGATAATCCTGCGGTGGAATTGATGCGGAAAGTGATAGCGGCCAAAGAGAAAAGCGACTTGAGACAGAACGACTATTACCGTTATGACAAGTATCAGCGTATCACTTTCGGCTTCAACAATATCACGCAACACTTTATCGACAGCAGTTTTTTACGTAAATATCCGTTGTTGGTCAAACAGGTGGAATTCTGTCCGCAGACCCAAACCAATATCCTCCCCCTGACCTATAATGAGACTTCGTCGGAACATATATACAGGAAACAACCGGAGGCGGAACGGAATTTCATCCGGGGAACGAATTCGGAAGGGTTGAATGAACTGTTCGCTACGGGGGACATCGTGAACGTAGTCCTCCAGCGTTTCTTCGCCGACGTGAACATTTACGATAATTCGATCAATCTTTTGGAACGTTACTTCACCAGTCCTTTATCTTCTACCAATGCCATTTCTTTCTATCAGTATTACATCATGGATACTCTGGACGTAGAAGGAGACAAGTGCATCGAATTGAGTTTCATTCCTCAAAATCCGCAGGATTTCGGATTCTCGGGACGGTTGTGGGTCTTGGACGACGGGACTTATCAGGTGAAACGTTGTCTGGTCAACCTGCCGCTCCGTTCGAGTGTGAACTTTATCAGCAACCTAGTGATAGAACAGGATTTTTCTACACTCCCCAACGGTCAGCGGGTATTGGTGAAAGACAATATGATAGCAGAACTGGGCGCATTGAAGAAATACCATAATATGCTGATTAAGCGTACCACGACTTATACCGGATTCGACTTTTCTCCCATACCCGGCGAGAGATTCGACCAACGCGAACAGCCAAGGGAAGGTACACCGGTCATCAAAGACGAAGACTTTTGGACACAGCACCGGACGGACACCCTGACCCGTTCGGAAGCCAACATGTCCACCATGGTACGGGACATGACCCGCAAGAAAGGCTTCGGTTGGATTATTTGGATTGTACGGGCCTTCGTGGAAAACTACGTGGAGACTTCTCCTCCGGGAAAAAAGAATTATGTGGATTTCGGGCCGGTCAACACGGTTGTTTCGTCCAATTTTATAGATAAGGTACGTTTCCGGGCCAGTGCGCAAACCACGGCCAATCTGAGCCCTCATCTCTTCCTGAAAGGATATGCGGCATACGGAGTACGGGACAAGAAATGGAAATACGAAGGAGAAGTGGAATATTCGTTTTTGAAGAAACAATATTCGCCGGAAGAGTTTCCGCGAAACTCGATAGCGATTTCTACCCGTTACGACGTAATGGCTCCCTCAGATGCCATGTTGCCTACGGACAAAGACAATGTGTTCACGTCGCTCAAGACGCAGACCATCGACCAGATGTCTTATTTCCGCCAATACAACATACGTTATGTGTATGAATTCGACAACCATTTCGGAATTACGGCACAGTTGCGCCATATCACTCAAAACCCGACAGGCACACTGTTCTATCGTACGGTGGACGGACAAATGGTGCCGGAACTGACGCAAAGCGAGGCTACACTGAGTTTGCGTTACGCGCCGGGCGAAAAGGTGGTAGTCACGAAACAAAGACGTCATCCGGTCAACCACAATTATCCTATTTACACGTTAATGCACACGACCGGCTTCAAAGATGTTTTGGGAGGGGACTATGCTTCCAACTACACGGAACTGTCCGTGACAAAGCGTTTCTGGTTGAACTCATACGGGCGCATCGATATTTACGGTCGTGCGGGAGCGCAATGGAACAGGGTACCGTTTCCGTTGTTGATTATGCCTGCGGCGAATAATTCATATATCATACAGCGCAGCATGTTCAATATGATTAACAACATGGAATTCATGAACGACCGTTTCGTCTCGTTGGATGTGCAATGGGATTTGAGCGGCAAGCTGTTCAACCGGATACCCTTACTCAAACATCTGAAATGGCGTGAGGTGATAGGTTTCAAGACGCTTTACGGCACGTTGACGGACAAGAACAACCCCTTTAAACAAGGAAGCCAAAGCGATTTGTTCGAGTTCCCGTCACGGAACGGACAACCGACCAGTTTCGTAATGGGGGACACTCCCTATATGGAACTGAATGTGGGTATTCACAATATCTTCAAGATACTTCGTGTGGACTACGTCCGCCGGTTGAATTATCTGAACGCACCCAATGCCAAGAAGAACGGCGTGAGATTCGTATTGCAGTTTGACTTTTAAGGAGGATTTGACATGGCAGCACCTTTGGCAGAAAGATTACGTCCGCAAACGCTGGACGATTACATCGGGCAAAAACATTTGGTCGGTCCGGATGCCGTTTTACGTAAGATGATAGATTCCGGTCGTATTTCTTCATTTATTTTATGGGGACCGCCGGGTGTCGGCAAAACGACTTTGGCGCAAATCATTGCCCACAGGCTCGAGACGCCGTTTTACACGCTGAGCGCGGTAACAAGTGGTGTGAAGGATGTCCGCGAGGTGATAGAAAAGGCTCGGAACAACCGTTTCTTTACCCAGGCTAGTCCGATTCTTTTCATTGACGAAATCCATCGTTTCAGCAAATCCCAGCAGGATTCCCTCTTGGGGGCTGTGGAGCAGGGGACGGTCACGCTGATCGGAGCCACGACGGAAAATCCGTCTTTCGAGGTCATACGCCCGCTTTTGTCCCGTTGCCAGTTGTATGTCTTGAAAAGCCTGACGAAAGACGACCTGTTGGAATTGTTGCATAAGGCTGTGGAAAGAGATGTCATACTGAAAACGAAGCATATCGAATTTCGTGAGACGGATGCCATGCTCCGGTATAGCGGAGGAGACGCCCGCAAACTGCTGAATATTCTTGAACTGGTGGTAGAGGCTGACGGAACGGACCAAGTGGTTATCACGAATGCCCTCGTGGCCGAAAGGCTTCAGCAAAACCCGTTGGCATACGACAAGGGCGGAGAATTGCACTATGACATCATATCGGCTTTCATCAAAAGCATTCGGGGAAGCGATCCGGACGCCGCCTTGTACTGGTTGGCACGAATGATAGAAGGTGGGGAAGACCCCTCGTTTATCGCGAGGCGACTGGTCATTTCCGCCAGTGAAGACATAGGTTTGGCCAATCCGAATGCACTGCTTTTGGCCAATGCCGCTTTTGAAGCTGTCATGAAGATAGGATGGCCGGAAGGGCGTATCCCTTTGGCCGAGGCTACGGTCTATCTGGCAACCAGTCCGAAAAGCAACTCGGCTTATAAGGGTATCAATGATGCCTTGCAGCTCGTACGGCAAACCGGGAATTTGCCTGTACCGTTGCACTTGCGCAATGCGCCTACCCAACTTATGGAAGAATTGGGGTACGGCAAGGACTATAAGTATGCACATGACTATCAGGGGCATTTCGTGGAACAGCAATTTTTACCCGACGACATTCGTAACAAAAGAATCTGGCATGCCCAAGAGAATGCGGCGGAAGCTAAATTGCATGAACGGATGCTGCATTTATGGAAAGACCGCTATAAATAATTTTTGCCTTGTCCCCTCTCCACGGAGTTTATGAAAACACCTTTCATCTTTCAGAATAAAAAGCAATCTGTTGACGTATAGTGTGTTACGGAATGAAGGATAAAAGAGTCATCTTTCAGTTTCCCTTCATGACCGTGAACGGTGGAAAGTTTGGCTTACGTTATTGAATCGTTCGGCTGAGAAAAAAAGTGTTTCTTCAGCCAAACGATTCTCCAATCTCAGGAGATTGAAATGACAGGTGGCTGAAGGATGACTGAAACATCTTTCAGGTTTCAATATATTCATTATGAATATGATAGACTCTATCCTGAAGGATGAAGGATGTTTTTGCAAATTCTATTGTGCTAATCTGTGTTTTTTGTGAGGTCGTTCCATGGAATTTTGCTAACTTTGTCTTTTCATATCTACATTGTTAAATAGAAAACGCTACAAATACAGATGAAAAGCGATATAGAAATTGCCCGCGAGTGCCGATTGAAGCCGATTGAAGACATTGCCCGCCAAGTACAGATTCCTGTGGATGAATTGGAACATTATGGGAAATACATTGCCAAAGTGCCGGAATCACTGATTGACGAGAAAAAAGTAGAAAACAGTAATTTGATTTTGGTTACGGCCATTACTCCCACGAAGGCCGGTATAGGTAAGACTACCGTTTCGGTAGGTTTGGCTTTGGGACTGAGCCACATTGGGAAAAAGAACATCGTGGCTTTGAGAGAACCTTCTCTCGGTCCGTGTTTCGGTTTGAAAGGCGGTGCGGCTGGAGGCGGTTATGCCCAGATATTACCGATGGACAAAATCAACTTGCATTTTACGGGGGATTTCCATGCCGTTACTTCGGCTCATAATATGATTGCTGCTTTATTGGACAACTACATCTATCAGCATCGGGATGAAGGTTTTGCCATGAAAGAAATTTTGTGGAAACGTGTGTTGGACATTAACGACCGAAACTTGCGTTATGTCGTAACCGGACTGGGAGCCAAGACGAACGGGGTCACGATGGAAAGCGGTTTCGACATTACTCCGGCATCTGAAATCATGGCGATTCTTTGCTTGTCGAAAGATGAACATGACCTGCGCCGCAGAATCGAGAACATATTGTTGGGCACTACAATCGAGGGAAAACCGTTCCGCGTAAAAGACATGGGAGTAGCTGGGGCAATATGCGTACTTTTAAAAGATGCCTTACATCCCAATTTGGTGCAAACCACGGAAAACACACCGGCTATCGTGCACGGAGGACCTTTTGCCAATATCGCACACGGGTGCAACTCCATATTGGCCACCAAACTGGCTATGACGTACGCTGATTATGTGGTGACGGAGGCCGGTTTCGGAGCAGATTTGGGAGCGGAAAAGTTCTTCAACATCAAATGCCGGAAGTCCGGCTTGAATCCTAAACTCACCATACTTGTCGCTACGACCCAAGGTTTGAAAATGCACGGTGGGGTAGCGTTGGAAGATATTAAGAAGCCTCATTCGGAAGGGTTGAAGAAGGGTTTTGAGAATCTGGACAAGCATATCAGGAACATGCAGGCCTTCGGGCAGACGGTAGTGGTTTGTTTCAATCGTTATGCAACGGATGTGGATTCGGAAATAGAGTTGTGCCGCGAGCATTGTGAGAATATGGGAGTAGGCTTTGCCGTGAACAATGCTTTCTCGGAAGGCGGAAAGGGAGCAATAGAGCTGGCTGAACTGGTGGTGGACACTATCGCCAGTCGCCCATCCCGTCCGGTCGTGTTCTCCTATACAGACCGTGATAATATCGAGACGAAAGCGGAAAAAGTAGTTCGTCAAGTGTATGGAGCCGACGGTGTCGTTTTCTCAGCCGTAGCCCGTAAAATGTTGGAAAGAGTACGTCAGTTGGGTATAGAGGATTATCCCGTCTGTATAGCCAAAACGCAATATTCATTTTCGGCAGATGCCCATGCATACGGAGTGCCGCACGGATTTAAAGTGCAAATTCGGGATATAGTAGTCAATTGCGGAGCCGAAATGATCGTACTGATAGCCGGGGATATATTGAGAATGCCCGGATTGCCGAAATCTCCCCAAGCGGAACGGATTGATTTAATCAACGGAAGAATAGAAGGGCTTTCTTGACACATTTGGGCGAATATCACGGGGCCTGATTTATAGGGTATATGAAAAAGCCGACGTTTTGTATAATAGGAAGAAAGAATCTTTCGGCTATATGCGTGTCTGTCATATTAGGATTATGTATAGGAGTCGGATATCATTGGTATGCCTCTTCCTGTCCGGACAAAACAAGAGTCGGAAAAGTAGATTCCCTGAATACTAAAGCTCGTTTGGTGCGCTACGTCCATCCGGACAGTGCATTATTGTTTGCCCGGAAAGCAGCCCGTATGGCCCGGAATTATGCGGACGGGCGAAGCGAGGCCTTAAATCATCAAATGTTCATTTGCTTCTTGCGAATGGACTTTGATGAGTGTATAGACTTATATAGTCGGATTCAGCAGTCCACCAGTAACCAGATAGAATTATTGGTGAGTGAAGTGAATATGATGATGATATGCCAACGTGCCGCACAAAACCGTTTGTTCTTCGATTATTATAACCGCGCACTTGAAAGGATTCAACGTATCAGAGAAGAATATGATGAAGTGAAAGGTCGTAATAAAGAACGGTTGGACTACGCCATGACGGAATTCAGTTTGGCCACGGCTACCAACTATATCAGTCTGATGCAAGAGCAAGAGGCTGAAAAGGAACTTTCGACGATTGATACGGATGGCTATATACGTCAAAATAAAGCTTTACTTATTTACTTTTATTACCTAAACGGTTTGATTTGCCAAAATCGCTTGGATCTGGGAAAAGAGCGTGTAGTAGATGCGTTCGATTATTTCTATCTGGCCTACTCTTACGCCGAACGCCTCGGTAACATTTACTTCTCCTCCATGTTGGAACAAGTCTTTTCGGAGATGTTTGCTCGACCGAAAAACTATGATATCATTAAGACCTACCGTAAAGTTGAATTGGATTATTTGTACAATTCATTAGTTACGGAGAAACTTAAAGAGGCCGGATTTCCTGTATCCCTGCGCCTTTCTACTGCATTGGCTCAAAAGGCATTGTCCAATGCCGAACAATGCGGAAATCTGTTACTAAAGATTAACGGATTCCGAGTGTTGGGAAATGCCATGTTTGCCAAGGGGGAATATTATAGGGCTTTGAATTGTTTCGAGACGGCTTTGTCTTATTTGAATCTTCATCATCAAATTTATTATCCGGAAGACAAAGAGCGATTGCTGACGTCTTTTGAAAGCCGGAAAGACTCGGCAGTAGACATGTTATGGTCGAAAGACAGTGAATTCCAAACCGTTCCGGGCTATTTGACTTACATTCGGGAGCGTTTAAGTGCAACGTACAGCGCGTTGAATGACAAACAGAAATCAGATTATAACCGAAATCTGTATCTGGATTTGATGGATTTTACCCGTCAAGACAAATCTCTCGAAAGCCGTGTAGACATGGTGGCACAAGACAACAAGATATTAAACACACTTTTGGGAACCATTATTTTGCTGACTCTTGTTTTTGGTTTTTTCCTTTTTTTATATGCACGCAAATGGAAACTGCGGGATGCCAAACAATATTCTTTATTGAAGGATATGTCCGAATGGTTTATGGAGGTAGCTTTCACCAAATCGGAAGAAGGACTGGAAGAAGTGCTCAATGCCTATCCTTGGATAAAAAAGGAAAAACGAATCCTTCATGAAATCCTCCGCCCTTATATCAAATGGACGGAAAAGAACCGCATCCTGTCCGACCAAATGGATGAGGAAAGGATGCAGCTTCGTGAAGAATATCTGCAAAGCGAAAGGCAAATAGCCCGCGACAAGAAGAAAAACATATCCAAACGGGCGAAAGTTTCTTTAGTACATTCCATCATGCCTTTTATCGACCGTATTTTGTATGTGGTACGCCGGATGGAAAGCAAAAATCAATATGATCGAGGTACTTTGACCTATATAGGTGAACTTGCAGACGAAATCAATTGCTACAATGATGTACTCGCCGAATGGATTCGTATGAACCGGGGCGAGTTGGAACTGACAATAGAAAGTTTTCCACTACAAGACTTATTCAAGTTACTGGATAAGGGCCAGTATAATTTCAAACGCAAAGGTATTGACTTTTTAGTGGAACCGACGGATGCATGGGTAAAAGCAGACCGTGCCCTTACCTTTTTCATGCTCAACACTCTGACAGACAATGCACGTAAATTCACGCCTTCGGGAGGGCAAGTCACAGTATGTGCAACAGAAATGACGGACGCTGTGGAAATTAAGGTCTCAGATACTGGATGTGGACTTACAGAGTCTGAGATAGCACTGATTTTATCTTCGAAAATCTATGATGCTCAACAGATAGGAGTCAATTCTTCAACCGTACGCCATGAAAAAGGAAGCGGTTTCGGCTTGTTGAATTGCAAAGGTATTATCGAAAAGTACAAGAAGTCGGGAGAGTTCTTCAAAGTATGCTGTTTCCATATCGAAAGTGAAGAAAATAAAGGAAGCTGCTTTTCTTTTCGCTTACCTAAAGGAATAAGACGAAAGAGCATGATGGTACTGACGTTTATTTTCTATTTACTCACTTACAGTCAGTATATGTATGCTTTCCGACCCAACATCAGTGCTCTTCCTCATGAAGAGGCAGACATGGATTACGGAGAACTTAAATGGGCGGTGTTTTATGCCGACTCGGTCTATTTTGCCAATGTTCACGGTGATTACGACCGCAGTATGCAATATGCCGATTCCACCTTTAAATATATCAACCGTTATTATGAAGACTTCTTGCCGGAAGAATGCGTAAGCCGCCAACTGACAGCTACAGGAAGCGGCATGGAAGAACTTGAATGGTTATCTTTAGGAGTAAAGGCCGACTACTTTCTGATTATGGGATTTCGGAATGAGATGGCTATTGCGGCATTGGCGTTACATGATTGGGAGAAATATGAATTCAACAACAGACAGTTCACGCATTTATATAAACTGTTGACCAAAGACGATTCTTTAGAGGAATTTTACATCCGGCAGCGTAACACACAGATAAACTTGTCGGTCAGTCTGGCCTTATTGGTTTTCATGCTCTTTATTTTTTCCGTCTTAATATACATTGTTTATTTTCGTCGTCGAATTCTGTTCCGTTTCAACGTAATGCAGGTTCTCGAGACCAATCATGCCATGCTGAATGTCATTGAAATGTATGCACGTCCCGAACGTACGGACGAATTGATGTTTCAGCTCCTATCGGTTGTATTGTCCCGACTTAAGGAATTGCATGAAATAAATAGCGTCCGTTTGTTGTTATATCGGGGAAAAGGAGAGAAGATAGGAACGTTTTTACAAGGCAAAGAAGATTATGGAGTTTTGGCAGATTCTCTACTCAGTCAGGCTTATGAAACGGAAAATGCCGTTTTTGATGAAATGTCCAACACACAAATTTACCCTTTGCTTCTTCGCCTAAACGGGAACGAACGTCTCTGTATCGGTTCTGTAGCAGTCAACTATGGGACTTACCGGATGCAAAAAGAAGATTTCATTTTTGAGAATTATATCGTAAACTATCTGGCCATTTTACTGTATGAAGCGGTCATACAGCGGGGGCAAGACCTGGAAAATGTGGAAAGTGCGGAGAACGAGAAACAACGTTCTTTGTACGAAAGAACACGTATCAAAGTACAGAATCAGATTTTGGATAACTGCCTTTCTACCATCAAACACGAATCGATGTATTATCCCAGTCGTATGAAACAAATCATACGGAAACTGGAAGAACAGGAGGAACATCATGATTTGAAAACATCCATCCATTCATTAAGGGAGCTTGCCGAATACTACAAGGAAATATACACTCTGCTGTGCGCGCAGGCAGACCGGCAGATTGACACAGGATACTTTAAATGTGAGAAACTCTCTCCGCACGTCATCGGGAAAGAGTGGATGAAAACCATAGAAGTTTGGAGAAAGAAAAAGGCCTATGACCTTCGCCTGTCTTTTGTCGATGAGTTGCAACAAAATAGTTTTATGAATGTAGATGCTACATTGGTACGCTTCATGTTGGAGACCTTGACGAAAGAATGGGCAACTCGATTGGCGGAACGAGAAAAAGGAGGTTGTTTGACTCTTTGTACATCGGAAGACGATGGTTTTGTCCGTTTTACGTTACAATCCTCCGTTCGGATTTATGATCCGGAAGAAGCTGTAAGGCTATTCCAACCGGATGTCAAGCATTATCCCTATTTGTTGTGCAAGGAAATCGTTCGAGAACATGATAAACTAAATAATTTTTGCGGTTGCCGTATCAATATCGAGACAGATGTACATTCTTCTGGATGCAGTATATGGTTTACCGTACCTAAATATAGATGAAATGGGAATGTATTCTTTTAAAGTCATTATTGTCGAAGACGTTAAACTGGAGTTAAAAGGAACTGAAGAAATCATCCGTACGGAACTCCCGGAAGCCGAAATTATCGGAACGGCAATGAATGAAGGCGAGTTTTGGTGCCTGATTAAGAAAGAAGTGCCGGATTTGCTGTTATTAGATTTGGGATTGGGCGGTTCCACGACCATCGGAGTAGACATTTGCAGACAAGTCCGGTTGACCTATCCCGAATTACGTATCCTGATTTTCACAGGAGAAATACTGAACGAACGCTTGTGGGCCGATGTATTGAAAGCCGGAGCGAATGGCATTATCCTGAAAACAGGTGAACTGCTTACGCGTAACGATGTACGCCAAGTGATGGATGGCCGTAATTTTGTTTTCAACGAGCCTATTCTGGAAAAGATCGTAAGCCGCTTTATGAAATCTGTGGAATCGGAACGTTTACATAAAGATGCACTCATCCATTATGAAATCGATGAATATGACGAACGTTTCCTTCGCCATCTGGCATTGGGTTATACGAAAGAAATGATAACCAACTTGCGCGGAATGCCTTTCGGCGCAAAGAGTTTGGAGAAAAGACAAAATGACTTGATTTCACGCTTATTCGACACCAACGAAAAGGGCGGAATCAATGCCACCCGCTTGGTTGTGAAAGCATTACAATTACATATTATAGACTTAGAACATTTGGAACCGGATGAGGAATAGATTCATGATATACCGGAAAGGGCATAGTGTGGCTTCCGCACTGTTGTTCGTTTTGTTGATTGCACATCTGCTTTTGCCTTTATTGGCATGGTTGGGAAGTGCGGCGGGATTTCCTTTGGGTAATCTGTTTTCCAGCGAGGGAATACGATGGTATTATCTTCATATTCAAGATTGTTACCGTTCTCCGTTCATGACCGTAGTCTTTCCCGTCGTTTTGGTACTTGGAGCGATAGAGCGTTCCGGCTTGTCTGAAATTATAGAGGATTCTGTCAGTAAAGGTGTGCTATCTCTGACTTATCGACAACGTAAGGCTTGCCTTATGGCTGGTACATTCCTGTTATTGTACCTAGCGGGAATGCTACTTTTGTTATTCGGACCATATGCCATATTGCTCAGTGTGACAGGACATCTTTATCCATCTCCTTTCGTGTCCGGCATCTTGCAAACTATGTCTTTGGGTTTTGTCCTGACCTCGTTATTATACGCTGTCCTGAGCTTTCATTTACGAGGCTGGCAGGAATGCTTGTCTGTACTGTATTGGGGAATCCAACGTTATGATGTATGGATTCTCATCTCCATGTTGGCCGTGCAACTCTACAATGCCTTATGCTATGTATGGAACGGAGCCTAAAGAGGATGGGCGGAAAGTTTTCAAGGCTTAAAGGAGCGTCATCCTTAGGCATTCAGGCGAAAATATCTATTTTGATGTAAGTATTAGAAAAAACATGATAAAAGATTTTTTGAAAAGGATAGAGGAAGAACTTAATGAAGAACAGCGTCGGGCCGTCTGTTACGACAAAGGCCCTTCGTTGGTGATAGCCGGAGCAGGGTCGGGCAAGACACGGGTATTAACCTATAAAATAGCCTACTTACTGGAGCGAGGATGGAAACCATGGAACATTCTGGCACTGACTTTCACCAATAAGGCTGCGCGGGAAATGAAAGAGCGTATCGCCCGGTTGGTAGGCCATGAACTTGCAGCCGGATTATGGATGGGAACGTTTCACTCCGTCTTTTCCCGTATCTTGCGGAAGGAAGCCGATAAAATCGGGTTTTCTTCCTATTTTACCATCTACGACCAGGCCGACTCACGAAATCTGATAAAGACCGTTATCCGTGAAATGGGGCTTGACGACAAAACCTATAAACCGGCAAGCATAGCAGCCCATATTTCCAACGCCAAAAACCGCTTGATACTGCCGGAAGCCTATCTGTCCGACAATGCTGTACGAATGGCAGATCAGGCGGCCAAGATACCGATGACGGGAGAAATCTATCTTCGCTACATGTCCCGTCTTCAGCAAGCCGACGTGATGGACTTCGACGATTTATTGCTCTATACTTATATATTGCTCAAAGAACATCCCGAGGTCTGCGAGCGATATGCGGACAAATTCGATTTCGTTTTGGTGGATGAGTATCAGGACACGAATTATGCCCAACACTGTATCATATGGGAATTGACCCACAAGAAACAACAGGTGTGCGTAGTGGGAGACGATGCACAAAGCATTTATAGCTTTCGTGGAGCAAACATTGATAATATCCTTAATTTCACGCAGAAATATAACAATGCGAAGTTGTTTAAACTGGAACAGAACTACCGTTCTACAAAGACAATCGTTTCGGCTGCCAACAGTTTGATAAGCCATAACGACCGACAGATACCGAAGGATGTTTTCAGCGACAAGGAGAAAGGTTCGCCCCTTCATGTGTATTCCGCTTATAGCGATATCGAAGAAGCCGAAATCGTGGTAAACCAAATCGCAGCATTGCGGAGAAAAGAAAAAATGGAATATGATGATTTTGCCATTCTTTACCGTACCAACGCACAGAGCCGCACTTTTGAAGAGGCTTTGCGCAAACGGGGTATGCCTTATCGGATTTACGGAGGACTTTCGTTCTACCAACGAAAGGAAATAAAAGATGTGATAGCCTATTGCCGTTTGACCGTAAATCCCCACGACGAAGAGGCTTTCAAACGGGTCGTCAATTATCCGGCACGAGGGATTGGCCAGACCACGGTGGATAAGATTGTATCCGCAGCCTCCACAGACGGGGTCAGCTTGTGGGAAGTGGTGTCTCGTCCCGAAGAGCATTCCTTGCCCGTAAACAAGGGTACGATGGGTAAATTGAAGGCGTTCACGGATATTATCTCCGGTTTCATCGAGAAAACAGAGCTGATGGATGCCGCCTTTCTCACACAGGAAATCATCCGTGAAAGCGGTATAATGAGAGAGATTTTTCAAGATGTGAGTCCGGAAGGAATGAGTCGTCAGGAGAATGTGCAGGAACTTTTGAGTGGCGTACAGGAATTCGTCTCCAGACGTTTGGAGGAAGGGCAAAGCACCGGACTCAGCGATTTCCTACAAGAAGTATCGTTATTGAGCGATTTGGACGAAGACGAAAGTGACGAACAACACAAAGTGACATTGATGACGATTCACTCGGCCAAAGGGTTGGAGTTTCCGGTGGTATTCATCGTTGGAATGGAAGAAAATCTATTCCCAAGTCCGATGGTGGGAAACAGCCAACGCGCATTGGAAGAAGAACGTCGTCTTTTTTATGTGGCTATTACCCGTGCCGAACGTTATTGTTCTCTAAGTTTTGCCCGCAGCCGCTATCGTTTCGGTAAAACGGAATTCAGTAACCCAAGTCGTTTTCTGCAAGACATAGACCCACGATATGTGGAAATGGATGCTCAAGATGGTTTTTCGTTCGGACAGACAAGGCGAAGGAATTTTGCGAGTGAGCGAGTGCAGACCGAGTTCCGATCGAGTCTGTCGAGCGTGAGCAAATTATGCAAATATGAAGACGAAGATGATTACGGTACATCTTATCGGGAACGTCATCACCGCGCTTACGGAGAAGGTGTCGGGACAAGTTCTCCGATAGTAGCAAAAGTTTCCGGTTTGAAACCTTTGGGAAGCGTAAACCGACAAGTTCTCATGCAAGATGCAAAGCACGGAGACACAGAGCATCCCGTTGTTCCGTCGCCATCGGCATCAGCCAAGGGTAACAGTGAGCTACGGGCAGGCATGCGGATTGAGCATGAACGTTTTGGTATGGGAGTGGTGAAAGCTGTCGAAGGCAGCGGAGAGAACACCAAAGCCACCGTGGAGTTTCAAAATACGGGCACCAAACAACTGCTGTTGCGGTTTGCCCGCTTTAAAATCATGTCGGCAGAATAAAGCGATAAAAAATAGTATTTGGATTTTCATTGCCGGAAAGTATTATAAGCGACAAATCGGAATTTAACGGGAAGAAAAAATGGAGAAGAAATTATCTGAAATGAGTTTAGAAGAATTATGGAAGCTATTTCCCATCTATTTGACAGAGCATCAGCCCTATTGGAAAGAATGGTACACTGATGAAGAAAGCTTTTTGAAAAACAGAGTTCCTAAAATAGAGAGAATAAGCCATATAGGAAGTACAGCTATTAATTCTATTTATGCAAAACCAATTATTGATATTCTCGTAGAGATTTCAAAAGATTATTGCTTATCTGACTATAAAGAAGTGATTGTAAAAAGCGGTTATACTTGTATGTCTGAAACTTCTGATAGACTTTCTTTTAACAAGGGATATACAGAAGAAGGGTTTGCCGAGAGGGTGTTTCACCTACACCTAAGATATATTGGGGATAATGATGAGTTATATTTTAGAGATTATCTTATTGAGCATGCCAATATTGCTATCGAGTACGAGAGAATGAAATTGAAATTATGGAAGAAATATGAATTTAATAGAGATGATTATACAAATTCTAAAACAGATTTCATTCAAAAGTACACCGAGAAAGCAAAGTTGGAATATGGAGATAGATATTAATCAAAGCCATAATCAATAAAAAAATAGCCGGAGGAAATGAGTTCCCCGGCTATTTTTATAAAGTCATTTCACGTCCGTATAACCATCGGCACCAAGCAGTTCCACTATACGCTGCTTCCATTCCCCCTGAATGATGATTTCACCGTCTTTCACGGCACCGCCTACGCCGCACTTCGTCTTCAGTATCCGCCCCAGTTCTTTCAAGTCGGCCTCTGCACCGACGAATCCTTTCACCACGGTGACCACTTTTCCACCGCGATTCTTGCGTTCGATACCCACTCTCAGTTTCTGTCGGTTTTTGGGAGGCGTGTCAGCCTCTTTTTCCTCGCCGCTATCGAATGCGAAATCAGGGTTGGTGGAATACACCATCCCCAATCTCGATTTCCAGTCGTTGTCCTTTGCCGACATGGCTCAATCCTCCGTCAGTTTCCGGTAACGGATGCGTTTCGGTTCTTCCAGTCCGAGACGTTTCATCTTGTTGCTTTCGTATTCCGAGTAACTGCCCTCGAAGAAGAATACATTGCCATCGCCTTCGAAAGCAAGAATGTGCGTACAGATACGGTCGAGGAACCAACGGTCGTGACTGATGACCACGGCACAACCGGCAAATTCCTCCAGACCTTCTTCCAAAGCCCGGAGCGTGTTCACGTCGATGTCGTTCGTCGGCTCGTCGAGCAGCAACACGTTACCCTCTTCTTTCAGGGCCATGGCCAAATGCAAACGGTTGCGCTCACCTCCGGAGAGTACGCCACATTTCTTTTCTTGGTCGGCTCCGGAGAAATTGAACCGGCTCAGGTATGCACGGACATTGATGTCGCGGTTTCCCATACGCATCAATTCGTTACCGCCGCTCATAACTTCATACACGCTCTTTTCCGGAGAAATGTCCTTATGTGTCTGGTCTACGTAGGCTAATTTGACGGTTTCACCGACTTCGAACGTACCGCTGTCTGCATGTTCCAACCCCATAATCAAACGGAAAAGCGTAGTCTTACCCGCACCGTTGGGACCGATGACGCCCACGATACCGTTGGGTGGAAGCATGAAATTCAGGTCATTGAACAATATCTTATCGCCAAAAGCCTTCTGCACGTGTTGCGCTTCGATAACCTTGTTACCCAAACGCGGACCGTTCGGAATGAAGATTTCCAACTTTTCCTCTTTCTCCTTCTGATCCTCGTTAAGCAATTTGTCGTATGAATTCAGACGGGCTTTACCCTTGGCCTGCCGTGCCTTCGGTGCCATACGCACCCATTCCAATTCGCGTTCCAAAGTCTTCCGCCGCTTGCTGGCTGTCTTCTCCTCCTGTTCCATGCGTTTGGTCTTCTGTTCCAACCAAGAAGAATAATTGCCTTTCCAGGGAATACCCTCACCGCGGTCAAGTTCCAGAATCCATCCGGCCACGTCGTCCAAGAAATAACGGTCGTGCGTCACGGCAATTACCGTGCCTTCGTATTGGTTTAAATGCTGCTCCAGCCAGTCGATGCTTTCGGCATCCAGATGGTTGGTCGGCTCGTCGAGCAACAACACGTCCGGTTTCTGCAACAAGAGGCGGCAAAGTGCCACGCGTCGGCGTTCTCCTCCCGAAAGGTTTTCCACCGACTGGTCGGCCGGTGGACAGCGCAAAGCATCCATGGCACGTTCCAATTTGCTGTCCAGATTCCAGGCATCCGTAGCATCGATGATGTCCTGCAATTCCCCCTGACGGGCAAACAAGGCATTCATCTTATCTTCATCCTCGTAATATTCCGGAAGACCGAATTTCTGGTTGATTTCTTCATATTCCGTCAGGGCATCCACGATAGGCTGCACACCCTCCATGACCACTTCCTTCACGGTCTTGGACGGGTCCAACTGCGGTTCCTGAGGCAGATATCCCACGCTGTACCCCGGCGAGAATACCACTTCGCCTTGGAAATCCTTGTCCAGTCCTGCGATAATTTTCATCAAGGTGGATTTTCCGGAACCGTTCAAACCGATGATGCCGATTTTAGCCCCATAGAAGAAACTCAGGTAGATGTTCTTCAACACTTGTTTGTTGGTCTGGTGGATGGTCTTACTCACGCCGACCATGGAGAAAATGATTTTCTTGTCGTCTACTGTTGCCATAAGTTGTTTTTTGTTTTTATGGAGTTAAATGAATAATCCGATGGAAAGCAATGCCCCGAACAGGAAGATGTTGCGTGCCGTTTCGCCTAATACGCCGTTCAGTTCCCGGCCTCGCTTGAGTCCCGTCATGCGTCTCCAAGTGACGGCATGCGGTATGAGATAACACACCGGAAGGAGAGCGGCCACAGGTTTTCCCGAGAGCCACATCGTCTGGCAAAGCCCCACAGCCGCAATGCCGAGCCAAAGATAAAGATTTTCTGCGGCTTTTTCGCCTATTCGTACGACTAAAGTGATTTTTCCACCGGCTTTGTCGTTGTCACGGTCACGATAGTTGTTCACTACAAGCAGGCAGTCTATCACCAGGCCGCAGGCCAAAGACAACGTCCATACCTCGGGAACTACCGTACCGCTCTGCAGATAGTACGTGGCACCCACCGGAACGAGACCGAAAAACACCAGTACGAGGAGGTCGCCCAACCCGAGGCGGGCCATGCAGGTGGTATAAAGGAAACAGAACACCACACAGCATACCCCGCTGAGCACCGCCGTACCACACCAACGGCAAGCCGGTGAGGCAGGAGAGGAGCGTGGTACAAATGATTCCCCGGCGCATGGCAGGCAATGTAATCCAACCTTCGGCACAGGCGCGTTTCGGACCGAGACGCTTCTCGTCGTCCAACCCTTTCCGGAAATCGTAATAATCATTGATGAAATTGGCGTCGATTTGCATGAAGAATGCAAAAAGGAAGCACAATAAGGCCGGAACCGGACGGAAGAATCCGTCGGCCCAAGCTGCTGAAATCCCGATCATGACCGGCACGGCCGCTCCCGTCAAGGTCTTGGGGCGTGCGGCCAGAATCCATGCATGCGGTGAGTTCGTGGAGATATGAGACATATTTGCCATGGGTAAGAATCGCTATAATTTTATACGTAAATAGGTACGGTCGTCAAAAGACTCGTTTCCGGCGGCCACTCCTTTGGTGGACGGGTGTTCTCCGATGCGTAACGGGTCTTCGGCCAAAGAGCATGCCAATAACCGTTCGGTTTCCTCCAACGTATCGGCCAACACCGGATAGCCGTCCGATGCCAAAATCAATTCTTGGGTGTCCGACGGGAGAGGCAAGACGCGAATCTGGGACAGGTCAACCGGGAAGCCGTCGAGGACAGCGTATCCAAAAGGCCCGGCATCATCGGCATTCTGGAAAGCACACTGGTCTTTCAAGTGCGTCCAAATCCACTCACGCCCAACATCGCGAGCGCACAAGTCTGCGATGGAATGGCCTTTTCGGAGCAGATACCGGAGCACGTCGGCGCGTATTCCTGCGAGGATGCAGTCCGTAGGTTTAGGATTCGTGTAAGTCATCCCGTTGAAACGGCACAAACAATCTCCTATCATCCAAACTTCATGCCTGTGAACAGAGTAAACCACCGCACTGGCCGTCATACGGTTCTCCGCATGGCGTGCGGCCTCTTCGTATACCCCGTGCACTTCGTAATAATGCCGGATGGCAGAAGTGAGGCAAGCTGCCGCCGTGGCTGCATCGGCATCTTTTGGAAGACAGGGTATGGATGCACGAAGCACTTCCATGGCCATTCTTCCGGAACTTTTTCCGTCCATACGGAGTGTCCCTTTACTGGTAGAACCGTCGATAACCGCAAAAAAGTCACGACTTTCCGCTATTCCGTCTTCGCATAGCCCTGTTCCGTCCGTCTCCTGCTTCTCTTCGGGGATTTTGAAGAAATCCCTCCCGCTTGGCAGACTTCGAGCAAGCTCGGTCTGCGCTCGCTTGCTCGCGATTTTCCCCTTTTGAAAACGTTCGACGACTGTGACCGGACCGGTCTTCGGGGCGGTGTCGTCTGCCTTCCAAGTCATAATGTGCATTACCTTTTTTATTCCATTCCATTGGACGCATGCAGTCGAAAAGCTTGTCTGCCAAGTCCGTTCTTCCGATACGCCGTAGTTCCGCTTTTATTTTTTGCTGTTCTTCCGGCTTATACCAGAAGAAGAACATCCGTTGTGCCAGTTTTTCACGAGGCGATTTCGCGCTATACACCGGTTCAAGCGTATAAGGATGGTAACCTGTGGCCCAAGCCTCGGTGCTCACGGTCATGGGCGTAGGCGTAAAGTCTTGCACTTGTTCCAGTTGGAAATCCATCCTTTTCGTCAGTACAGCTAACTCCGCCATGTCTTCTTCCGTACATCCCGGATGACTGCTGATAAAGTAAGGGATGATTTGTTGGCGGAGACCGGATTCCCGGTTAATACGATCGAAAATGTCCTTAAACTCCCCGAATTGCCGGAAAGAGGGCTTACGCATCAGCTCAAGCACACGATCCGACGTGTGCTCCGGAGCAACCTTCAGCCGGCCGCTTACATGACGCGTAATCAGTTCACGGGTGTATTCGGCATTCACTTGGTTGATACGCGCGTCTTTTGCATCATGCAAAAGCAAGTCGTAACGCACCCCGCTGCCGATATAGCTCCGCTTGATGCCCGGCAAAGCGTCTACGGCATGGTAAATGTCCAACAAAGCCGTGTGGTCGGTATTCAGGTTAGGGCATATTTCCGGATGGATGCACGACGGACGCTTGCACCTCTCGCACGCCTTCAGGTTTTTCCCCTTCATGCCGTACATGTTGGCCGAAGGGCCGCCCAAGTCGGAAAGATTACCCTTGAAATCGGGCATTTCCGTGATTTGCCTGACTTCTTTGAGAATACTTTCCTTGCTGCGGTTGACGATGAACTTACCCTGGTGGGCAGAAATGGTGCAGAACGCACATCCTCCGAAACATCCCCGATGCAGGTTCACCGAAAACTTGATCATCTCGTACGCCGGGATGCGTTTCCCCTTGTATTTGGGATGGGGCAGACGGGTGTAGGGCAAGTCGAACGAATGGTCGATTTCATCCTTCGTCATCGGTGGATAGGGCGGATTGACCACTACATACCGCCCGCCGGTGGGCTGGATGATGCGCTGCGCGTGGTATTTGTTGCTTTCTTCCTCGATATGCCGGAAATTTTCGGCTTGCGCCTTCATGTCTTTCAGACAGGTCTCATGGGCGTGCAGGATGAGGTCGTCGGGAACGATTCCGCCGGGAATATCCTCCTTATTATATATAGATACCGTTTGGGGAACGCAATGCCCATGCGTAATCACGTCGCGGAAGGCCTTCAGGCCGACGCGGGCCGTGCCATCCTCCGCATAATCCAGATGGGCATTTCCGTC
>OAWM01000610.1_pt1 | contig 22241 bp, 14 predicted proteins | sample 1495501 | NCBI WGS metagenome assembly OAWM01 (sample SAMEA2580210, study PRJEB22360) | human gut metagenome | biome: human gut; feature: human-associated habitat; material: faeces | place: Denmark | collected 2008/2010 | reverse complement strand
GAGATAGGGGTCTGAAAGCCTTATAAAATCAAGGCTGAAGATTCCGAGAAGTTATAAAAGAAAAAGGGAGGAAAATAGTTATGAAACGAGTAGTATCAATCTTGCTTGCAGCAACCTTGATGCTGACATCAGGAACAGTGACCTACGCTACCGAAGAAAATCCTGTACAAATGGAATATCAGGCTGATGGACAGGATGCAGTTCAGGCAGTAAATGGAACAGAACAGACCCCATTGAAAGATATAGGAGTGGTTCAGGTATCAATTGCGCCGGAAATTACGCTGCAAAAAAGTGTAACGTTTACGGTTGGATTAAGTGGTCAGGAAAGTCAGAGCATTGAACTGGCAGCAAATCAGGAAATTCAGGATACAAAAGGAACAGTTCATTTTAGTCAGTTACCGGCAGGAACTTATGAGCTGACAGTGGCAGCTCCCGGATTTGCTACATACACACAGACAATCGAAGTGAACAGCAAGTCGTATGCTGTAAATTTGATGACAGGGTTTGTAGAGGGATATACCTATGAAGAGGGGGCCTATCATCCGGGTGTTTTGCTGATTGGTGATGTAACAGGAGACGGAGTGATCGATGACACAGACCGTTCAGTATTAGTAGATGCGATTGATACAGAGCAGTCATCAGAATTGACGGATCTGACAGGAGATCAGAAAACAGATCTGGCAGATTTGGAATATTTTGCAAAAGGATATCAGGCAGAAGGGCACACACTGGCCTGCATAGAAGAATCTGTTTCTGCAGATGCGATCAGCCCGAAACCGGGAGAAGACACAAATGTGGAGGGAAACCTGGAGGATTTACTGAAAGGAGAAGGAAATGTTACACTTTCAACGCAAGGTGGAACAGAAATTTCAGAAGAACATCCTGTTTCAGTAGAGTTCGACCTTTCAGAAAGTGCAGACACACAAATTGACGGAATTCTAATTGAGACTAATAAAGAAAATCCAATTCAAAAAGCTACTGTGGATATTACATATGTAGATGCAGAAGGAAACGAGCAGACCGTAACTGCACCGATAGAAAATGGAGTGGAGCACTTACTGAGAACTAGTGATGTGCAGGTTTCCATGGATGAAGATGGAAATATTCAGATTCATCTCGGAAGTCAGATTGCTGTAAAAAAAGTAACGCTTACGATCCAGGGAATGCAGAACAACAATAATCTGGCGGAAATTTCCAAAGTGGAATTTGTAAACGGAATGGAAAACCGGATTCCAAAGCCGGATATGGATATTCCGACAAATCTTGCAGTTGAGACAGGTAGTGAAGAATTTACACTTACCTGGGATGCGTGTAAAAATGTGACAGGATACGAGGTTCTGATTGAGCATAACGGAGAGCAGGATACGTATACAGTCAAGAATAATTCATTGAAAGTAACATCATTTAATGAAAAGAAACTCGTGAACAAAGAACAATACACAGCAAAAGTGCAGTCTGTTAATGGAACCTGGAAAAGCGGATACAGTGAATCGGTTACAGCAGTTCCGAAAGCGGACAAAAAACCGGATGCACCGGAAAATGTAAAGGCAGTCGGAAAATATAAGAGTGTGGAAGTTTCCTGGAAAAACATGAAAAATACAGAGTTTTATAATCTGTTTTACCGTGAAAAAGGTCAGGAAGAATACACCAAAATAGAAAATATCACGACAAACAGCTATACAATATCAGAGCTGAAAGAGAATGTAAAATATGAAATCTATCTGACAGGTGTGAATGAGTTGGGTGAAAGTGATCCATCCTTAACGAGCACAGCTCAGACAACGGATCTGGAACCAGCAGTCATGCCGAAATACAAGCAGATCAATACATCCGAAGAAGGACAAGTAAGTTCTCATATCGTATCTGCAACAAGAGGACGTGGGGAGATGAAAGACAGTCCTCTGGACTTAGAGGGTAAGACGGCATGGGGAACTGTGGATAACAATCCTGCATCTCATTTTTATATGGCAGACTGGGATGACGGTGGGGAATATACCGATTTTAATAACAAAGGATTTACATTCGAGTTTGATCAGCCGTATACAATGGATACAATTGGGTTCCAGGAAGTGACGGCACAGGGAAATTTCACACGGATCAGTCTGAAATACTGGGATGAAAATGGAAGCGAGCATGTTGTAGATAAAAACAATCTGAAAATAGAGGCAAGAACTGACAAAAATAACAAAAGATATTATTTTATTCGGATTGCAGAGCCGATTCAGGCTAAAAAAATTAGTTTTGGAATCGGAAGAGATTATTCCGGCCTGCGTGTTATCACGGTTTCAGAGATTAGTTTTTACAATTATGACTCTCTGGAAGATGATATTATGGGACTATATGAGGATGAGCTTCATACAGTTCTGAAAGGATCTGTGACAGAGCAGACGATACAGGACCTCAGGAATCGTCTGCAGACAAAGGACGAGGCAAGTGGAGAGTATCATCCGGATAAAGACCGTTTGGAAAAAGAACTGGATAATGCAGAGGACATTCTGAACAATCAGTTGAGTGAGCCGATTCTGATACACAATACCATTACAACAAGAGATACAGACAGAGGTTTTAGTGGTCTGAATGCATGGCAGCCACTTGGAATTACTGCAGCAGCAGGAGAAGAGATCACACTCTTTGTCGGACACAATACAATGGGAACCGGATCCAACACAAATCTTCAGCTTGTAGCGACACAATATCACGCAGAATCAGGTTCGGTGTCAAAAGTGGTAACAACACTGAAAACAGGAAGAAATGATGTGACAATCCCGAAAATCTGGTCAACAGATGAAGAATCAGGAGGAGCGTTGTATATCCAGTATACAGGCAATAATGCAAACGACCGCTATTCCGTTCGTGTCAATGGCGGAGTGGAAGTTCCGACATTGGATCTTTATGGAGTGACAGATGCACAGGAACGGCAGCAAAGAGCGGCACAGTATGTTGAAGCGCTTAAGAGCTATGTAGAAAAAATGGAAACTGTACATGAAGAGGTGCATAAAAATTCTGGAAATGACGCCGTAGAATACGAATATAACAAGGCAAACTGTATCTTGGGGGCAACGGATATTTTATTGAATACAATGCTGTTTTCATTGCCGGCACAGCAGGTTTTAAGCGGCTGTGAGGGAAATGCACAGAAATTGTTAGATTCCATGGACGCAATGGAAGGTATGATGAATCTGTTCTACCAGCATAAGGGATTGAATCAGACAGCGCCGGATGAAAAAGACAGATTCCCGCGGAGACATTTGAACATCCGATACCAGAGAATGTTTGCAGGAGCATTTATGTATGCAGCAGGAGACCACATCGGAATTGAGTGGAATGAAACAGCAGGTATGATGGGAGGAGTTCCGGTTCAGTCTGAAAATGGAAAATATGTAAGCGGACGCTATTTTGGCTGGGGAATCGCCCATGAGATCGGACATAACATCAATCAGGGTGCGTATGCATATGCAGAAGTGACAAATAACTATTTTGCAGTATTGGCACAGGCAAAAGATACAAACGACAGTGTTCGGTTTGAATATCCGAAAGTTTACGAGAAGGTGACATCCGGAACAACCGGGAAATCAGAGGACGTATTTACACAGCTTGGAATGTACTGGCAGTTACATCTGGCATATGATTCCGGATATAACTTTAAAACCTATGACAACTATGAAGAGCAGTTAAATAATCTGTTTTTTGCAAGAGTGGATACTTATGCGAGAAACACGGCAAAAGCACCGGCACCGCAGGGTATTGCACTGACATTGTCAGGAGACAGAGATCAGGATTTCATGAGACTTGCATGTGCGGCAGCTCAGAAAAATATCCTCGAATTTTTTGAACGCTGGGGAATGATCCCGAACGAAGAGACGAGAAGTTACGCAGGGCAGTTTGAAGCAGAAACAAGGGCAATTTATTATGTAAATGATGATTCAAGAGTATATCGTCTGGGGAATAGCGGAAGCAGCCTGGGAAGTCTGGGAGATGTAGAAGCAGTCGGAGATGATACTACAGTAAGTGTCAATAAAGACACAGCAAATCAGGTTGATTTTACATTGACTTCCAAAACAATTCCGCAAGAGGACGTATTGGGCTATGAAATTACACGGACCATGATTTCGGGAGGACAGGTTGAAAAAGAAGTTGTAGGATTTACAACAGAAAACCAGTTCAGTGATCATGTAACAACTGTAAATAACAGAGTCATTACATATGAAGTGACAGTAGTTGACAAGTATTTGAATCGTTCGGCAGTGAAGGCACTGACACCGGTTAAGATTGAACATGATGGAAGCCTGGATAAGGAATTCTGGACTACAACAACGAAAAATATGGAGGCAGTTCATACAGAAGATCCGGGAGAAGCAGATGAAGATACACCATGTGCACCACAGCAGGAAGCGCCGATCTTAAAAGCAGTGGACGGTAAGACGGATACAACATATACAGGAATTGCAGGCGATGAGGCAGAAGTTTTGATGCAGTTTAATCGGAAGCAGGTCATTTCAGGATTGAAATATACAGTGAACGAGGGAACAGCGATCAAAGATTACAGCATTTATGTGCATGGGGATAATGATGAATGGACAGAGGTTGTAAAAGGTTCATTTAATGACAAACAAGTACAGACGGTATATTTTGAAAATGTGGATGGCAAATATGTCGGCACATACAGTACAGATGCAGTAAAGCTGGTCATCCATAACCAGAAAGGCACCGAAATATCAATATCGGAACTGGATGTACTGGGAGTTACAGGGGATAATGTAGATTTCAGAAGTGCTCAGGATGGAACTTCGGCAATCGGACGTCTTGCGTCAGATTATCAATATGGAGAAACAGAGGCAGATAAGATACCGGCAGGTTCGATTGTTTTTGTCGGATCTTATAAAGGAAATCCAGCGTATAATGTAGTGCTTCTTTATGATCAGAATGGAAATATCGTAGGCGGAACAAATGAGGATGGAAGTCTGAAAGCACAGCAGATCATTCTCGCAGACGTACCGGAGGCAGGGAATATTCAGGATGTATCGGATGGTACATGGATTTACTGGATCGATCCGCAGGATAGTGCCCAATTAGCCGGAAAACAGGTGCGTGCAGAGCTTTACAGAGTAAATGATGCACAGACAAACGAAGGGCAGAGACTGGTAAGTGATTCTCTGTATGTGGAAGTGCCTCAGGAAATGCCGGAAATTGAACTCAATGGAAATCAGTAATCAAAAAGGAGTATAGTGTGAAAAAGTATATAGCAAGAATCGTGGTCATGCTTCTTATTGCATCGGTACTTCCGTTACAAGTATCTGCAGCAGAAAAAGAAAGCATTGAACTGGTAGTTGAAGAGGGGCAGGTCGGTGTGTCATTGACATTGCCGCAGTCTGTCAGTGGAAACATATTGTCACTTCAAGTAGGATTGAAGATAGATTCGAATGTGCAGGAAGAGACGACAGCCACATTTCAGTTTTCTGAAAATGTGGCAAAAGTAGCAGAGTATCGTTACAATCAGGAAAAAGGAATCCTGAATGTTTATCTGTCAGGAACAAAGACCCTTTTTCAAAATTCTGCAGAGTCCTTGAAACTTGGAAATGTGCAGATCAATACAACAAATGAGAATGGTGCAGCAGTTCATGTAAGTGTTGTTGAAGATTCTGTAAAAATGGTCAAGGGAACAAAGACGGAAGTAATTCAAAACATAGATTATCCGGAGAAAGCAGAGATTGTCCTGGGTAATGGTGGTAATCAGGATAACGGAGACGACCAGGACAATGGTGGCGACCAGGATAACGGAGGCGATCAGGACAATGGTGGCGACCAGGATAACGGAGGCGACCAGGATAACGGGGGCGACCAGGATAACGGAGGCGACCAGGACAATGGTGGCGACCAGGACAATGGTGGCGACCAGGATAACGGAGGCGATCAGGACAATGATGGCGACCAGGATAACGGAGAGGCTCAGGATAAGACAGAGCTTCAGCAGGTAATGGAAATGGCAAAGAGCTACACGCAGTCTGAGTATACAAAAGAAAGTTATGCAGTATTGCAGAAAGCCATGGAAATGGCGCAGAAGGTTCTAGACAAAGAAGATGCCACAGAGGAAGAGATTACAGAGGTCTTAAAGAATCTGGAAAATGCGATCGGATCACTGGTAAAGAAAGAGGACACATCTTCTCCTTCTACTGATCAGGATGAAACTACAAATCAGGGAGCAGATAAAAATACCAGCCAGAATACGGATCAAAAGAATGACAAGAATGTTGTAAAAACAGGAGATGACAGCATGGTGATTCCGTTTGTGGCGGCAATTGCAATCAGTGTTGCAGCGGCAGCATTTATTATTTGCAGAAGGATGCGCAGAAAATAGAATATTTGAATTGTAAATAGTATGGGAAGACAGGAGCGTCGAGAAATGAAATCATTTTTCGGCACTCCTGTTTTTTATAAATCCTCTTGACAAAACCAAAAACCTAGTGTACTATCTAACTATAGCACTGATACACGAGGCGGAAGGAGGAAGAAGATGAATTACAATGCAGAGATACCGATCTATCTGCAGGTCATTCACGACTTGAAGAAAAAGATGATCCAGGGAAAGATACTTCCCGGAGAGAAGCTTCCATCCAACAGAGAGCTGGCGGTTCTTTATAAGATCAATCAGAACACTGCGGCAAGAATTTACAGAGAGATGGAGACACATGGATATTGTTATACAAAGCGGGGGATTGGAACATTTGTGATGGAGGAAGAGACGATGTTCGAGACGATTAAAAAAGAAATGGCAGAAGAATTGTTGAGCAGCTTTATACATGAGATGCAGGATCTTGGATTTGAAAAAGATGATATTATCTCAAAAATTGCAGACTACAAGGAGGAGAGAAGATGATTTTAGAATGTCGTGATTTAAGCAAATCATTTTACACAAAAAAGGCGCTGAATGAAGTTTCGCTGAAACTGGAAGGCGGAAAGATCTATGGTCTGCTCGGGGAGAACGGAAGCGGAAAGACCACATGGATGAAGATCATCTCCGGTCTGACAAAGCCTACATCCGGAGAGATTTTGTTCAAGGAACATCCGTGGTTCTATGGAGATAAGGCAGAGACCGCCTACATGTCTACAGAGCCGTTTTTCTACAGTTTTCTGGATGTGAACGGAGTCGGACAGTACTATAAAGATTTCTTCCCGGATTTTGACGAGAAGAAATTTCACGAGATGGTAAGAAGGATGTCACTGGAAGGCAAGATGAAGGTCAAAGAACTGTCCACCGGTATGACAGCAAAGCTGAAGGTGATCGCAACACTGAGCCGCAAAGCAGAGCTGTATCTTCTGGATGAGCCGTTCAATGGAATTGATTACAAAGCAAAAGAAGAGATTCTCGGGATGATCCTGGAGTCAGCAAATGAAAAAAATACCTTTGTAATTTCCACACATATGATCGATGAGATCGAGAGTTTTATCGATGAGGCAATCTTTATCAAAGACGGAGAAGTTGTGCGCCGGATGTCAGTGGAAGAAGAACGGATGCAAAGTGGAAAATCCGTGGCAGATATTTATCTGGAGATCATGTAGGAAGAACAAAGGCAGAATGAGAAAAGAGAAAGAGAGGAAACAAAATGGGACGTTTGATCAAATATGAGCTGAAAAAACAGCAGACATCCAGAAACATCATACTGGCGCTGCTTCTGGTATTTTTACTGGCATTTGCGGCAGGAATTTTTTCAGACAATGGGAATATGGTAGGAATCAGTATGGGACTGGAGATTTTTGTTGGAATGTTTGTCTTCTTCTATATGGGAATTGAAAGTCTGTTGATATTGAATCGTGACCTGAAAACAAAGCAGAGTCATATGCTCTGGATGGTGCCGATGCCAAGCTGGAAGATCCTTGGTGCAAAATATATCGCAGCAGCGTTGCAGATTTTCTGTATTTCAGCAGCATATGTGCTGGCTGGTACCGCATGCGTTATGACGATGATCGCAAAAGAGGGAGCATGGAAAGAACTTATGCAGGCAATCCGCATGGGATTTGAGTGGCTGCTTCAGGGCAACCTGGACTGGATAACCGTTCTGGCAATCTTGCTGTTTTTCTTCCTGGCATGGACATCTGTGATCGCAACCGGATTTCTGGCAATTATTGTATCCAGAACGGTATTGATCAATTCCAGATTTGCAGGGATTGTTTCTTTGATCCTGTTCTTCGTGATCAACGGAATTGTGGAGTATGTTTATAACCTGTTTGCAAGATACGAGGTTCTGGGAATTCACAAAGGACTTTATATCGGAATCGCAGAATACGGATTCTATATTGTGGTATGTGTTGGATTGTTTGCCATATCCAGCGTGCTGGCAGAAAAGAAATTAAGTGTATAAAATATGGAAGGTACAGTCTGTTAAATCGGATTGTATCTTTTTTTTTAATTTTACAACTGTCTTGTCATATGTAAAGTCTTGTGCTATAATGGTCAGCAATTAACGATAAAAATTTAACAATTCAGGATAAGTGAGGGAATAGAAGATGACAATTGTGGAAGAAATCCAGAAATTAAAACAGGAAAAAAATGCAGTTATTCTGGCACATTATTATGTGAGACCGGAGATTCAGGACATTGCCGACTACATCGGAGATTCTTTTTATCTGAGTAAGGTTGCAGTCGGATTGAAAGAGCAGACCATCGTATTCTGTGGCGTTTCTTTTATGGGAGAGAGTGCGAAGGTACTGAACCCGGAGAAAACCGTATTGATGCCGGATATGCATGCAGACTGTGCAATGGCACATATGGCAGATGCAGATACGATCCAGAAGATGCGTGATACATATGAAGATCTGGCAGTGGTGTGTTACATCAATTCTACTGCGGAATTGAAGACACATTCTGATGTATGTGTGACATCAGCAAATGCAGTGAAGATCGTAAAAGCACTTCCGAACAAGAATATTTTCTTTATTCCGGACAAGAACCTGGCACATTTTATTGCAGAGCAGGTACCGGAGAAGAACTTTGTATACAACGAAGGCTATTGCCCGATCCATGAGAAGATGCAGGTGGAAGAGATCAAAAAAGCAAAGGCACAGCATCCGAATGCAGAAGTATTGTCCCATCCGGAATGTCCGAAAGCAGTGCTGGAGATTTCCGATTATGTGGGAAGTACATCCGGGATCATTGATTATGCAGCAAAAAGCGAAAACGAAGAATTTATTATCTGTACGGAAAATGGAGTTCGCTACAAACTGGAAAAGGACAACCCGGGCAAGAAGTTTTATTTTACAGAGACAGAGCCTGTCTGCACAGATATGAAGCTGATCACATTAGAAAAAGTCCTTCACGTCTTAAAAACAGGAGAGAATGAAGTGCATTTGAGTGAAGCATTGAGAACGGACTCCAGAAAACCATTGGAAAAAATGCTGGAGCTGGCAAAATAGAGTGTCTTTTTGAAAAAAGAGACCTGCCGAAAGGAAAGAGAGTATTATGAAGAAAAAAGCAGATGTTGTTATCGTTGGAACCGGTGTAGCGGGATTGTTTTCGGCGTTGAATCTTCCGGATGACAAAGAAATCATCATGATCACGAAATCAGATGCCGAGAGCAGTGATTCATTTCTGGCACAGGGCGGAATCTGTGTACTCCGGGATGAACAGGATTATGACGGCTATTTTGAAGATACGATGAGAGCCGGTCATTATGAAAACCGGAAAGAATCTGTCGATATTATGATCCGCAGTTCTGGAAAAATCATTGAAGATCTGGTAGGATATGGAGTAGAATTTGAAAAGGACGGAGAAGCGTTTGCCTACACAAGAGAGGGGGCACACTCCAGACCGAGAATTCTGTTTCATGCAGATGTGACAGGAAAAGAGATCACCAGTAAGCTATTGGCGCGGGTAAGGGAAAAGAATAACGTAACAATTTACGAATATACGACCATGACAGATATTCTTGAGGAAAACGGAAAATGTGCGGGAATCACCGTGAAGACGCAAAGTGGTGAAGAGTCCTCTATTTATGCAGATTATACCATTCTGGCAAGTGGAGGAATCGGCGGGTTGTACCAGCATTCCACAAATTTTCCGCATCTGACAGGAGATGCACTGGAAGTAGCGAAAAAACATCACATTCGTCTGGAGCATCTGGATTATGTACAGATCCATCCGACTACATTGTATTCGGAAAAGCCGGGCAGACGATTCCTGATCTCCGAATCCGTCCGTGGGGAAGGCGCACTTCTCTATAATAAAAACATGGAGCGTTTCGTAGATGAACTGCTTCCGCGAGACGTGGTGACCAGGGCAATCCGGGAACAGATGGAAAAGGATGGAACAAATTTTGTGTGGCTGTCCATGGCGCCGATCGAGAAAGAGACGATATTGAGTCATTTTCCGAATATTTACGAGCATTGCCTGGAGGAAGGCTATGATGTTACAAAAGAGTGCATTCCGGTCGTTCCGGCGCAGCACTATTTTATGGGCGGTATCTGGGTAGACAAGAACAGCCACACGTCCATGCCGCAGCTGTTTGCAGTGGGAGAGACAAGCTGCAACGGTGTGCACGGAGCGAACCGTCTGGCAAGCAACTCTCTTCTGGAGAGTCTTGTATTTGCAAAAAGAGCGGCAAATCTTATCAAAGAGCAATGGTGCCTGGAAAAAGAACAGGCTGTATAAAATGAAAGAATAGATGAAACATAAAGGAGAAACCAGATGAATCAGATTACAATGAAGCTTCAGGCAGATCACCTGATCTTAGAAGCGTTAAAAGAAGACATTTCCAGTGAAGATGTGACAACCAATTCAGTGATGAAAGAGGCAGTGGCAGGTGAAGTAGACCTGATCTGCAAACAGGATGGAATTATTGCGGGACTGGAAGTATTTGAGCGAGTGTTTGCACTTCTGGATCCGGATACAAAGGTCGAATTATACTGCAAAGACGGAGAAGAAGTGAAAAACGGGCAGCTGATGGGAAAAGTCAAAGGAGATATTCGCGTCCTTCTTTCCGGAGAACGTGTTGCCTTGAACTATCTTCAGAGAATGAGTGGAATCGCGACCTATACCAATTCTGTTGCAAAACTTCTGGAAGGAAGCAAGATCAAACTTCTGGATACCAGAAAAACAACGCCGAATATGCGTATTTTTGAAAAATATGCAGTTCGTGCAGGCGGCGGCTACAACCACCGTTACAACCTTTCTGACGGTGTGTTGTTAAAAGACAATCACATCGGAGCAGCGGGAAGCGTGACAAAAGCGGTGCAGATGGCAAAAGAGTATGCACCGTTTGTCAGAAAAATTGAAGTAGAAGTAGAAAATCTGGATATGGTAAAAGAAGCGGTGGAAGCCGGCGCAGATATCATCATGCTGGATAATATGTCACCGGAGGATATGAAAAAAGCAGTGGAGCTGATCGACGGAAGAGCCCAGACAGAGTGCTCCGGAAATGTGACAAAAGAAAATATCGCGCGTCTGACAGAGATCGGAGTTGACTATATTTCCAGCGGTGCGTTGACACACTCCGCTCCGATCCTGGATATTTCTTTAAAGAATCTGCATGCAGTGGAATAAAGATGCAGAAAAAGAAAGAGAGGAACAGTATTTATGACAGGTTCTGAACGCAGAGATCAAATCATAAATCAGATTAAAAAAAGCAGTATTCCGGTATCTGGGGCGCAGCTTGCAAAAGAATTTGATGTCAGCCGGCAGGTGATCGTGCAGGATATCGCACTGATCCGGGCAGCGGGACATGAGATCATATCCACAAACAGGGGATATCTTCTGAATACTCCACATTCCGTGAACCGGATCTTCAAAGTGAATCACACGGATGAAGAGTTGGAAGACGAGTTGTGTACGGTAGTGGATCTGGGCGGAAAAGTGGTGAACGTGATGGTCAATCACAGGGTGTACGGTCACATGGAGGCAGAGATTAACATCACATCCAGACGAAAAGTGATGGAATTTGTAGAGGATATTAAGCGGGGAAAATCAAGTCCTCTGAAAAATATTACCTCTAATTACCACTATCATCTGATCGAGGCAGATTCCGAAGAGACACTGGATCTGATCGAAGAGGCATTACGGCAGAAAAAATTTCTGGTTGAAGTGGCCGCTGGATCGTAATAAGACAAATTTTTAAAAGGTGCAATCTTGACTTATCATTCCGGCTGTGATACGATTTTCAACGAGAAAGTGTGTATTTTATACACATATCTGGTAGAAAAATCATACGGAAAATGCAAAGACGGAGAGAGTAGGTTATCCGAAATTTTACAGAGAATTCCCGGAAGATCCGAGAAAGGATCCGATGCTGAGAGGGATGAACGGAAGATGATCGAACATGGCTCCCGAGCGGCGCAGCAAGCATGATGTGAACTGCGATGGGTTCGCCCTTTATAGCGAGAGAGTGTTTTTGGCAGCACTCACAGAGGTTTCAGCCGTGAGGCTGAGATAAATCAGAAGTGGTAACACGGTATTCACCCGTCTTCTTGGCAGCAGGAAGACGGGATTTTTTATGAAGGAGAGAAGAGAGATGGCAGACAAGAAACCATATTATATCACAACAGCGATTGCCTACACATCAGGCAAACCGCATATTGGAAACACTTATGAGATTATTCTGGCTGACGCGATCGCAAGATACAAGAGAAGTCAGGGATATGATGTATTTTTCCAGACAGGAACTGATGAGCATGGTCAGAAGATCGAGCTCAAAGCAGAAGAGGCGGGAGTAACACCAAAAGAATTCGTAGACAATGTTTCCGGAGAAATCAAGAAAATCTGGGATCTGATGGATACTTCTTATGACAAATTTATCCGTACAACAGACGAAGATCATGAAAAACAGGTACAGAAGATCTTTAAAAAACTGTACGATCAGGGAGATATTTACAAAGGGCACTATGAAGGAATGTACTGTACTCCATGTGAATCTTTCTTCACAGAATCACAGCTTGTAGACGGTAAATGTCCGGACTGCGGACGTGAAGTACAGCCGGCAAAAGAGGAAGCATACTTCTTCAAAATGAGCAAATATGCAGACAGACTGATCGAGCATATTAACACACATCCGGAGTTCATTCAGCCGGTATCCCGCAAAAATGAGATGATGAACAACTTCCTGCTTCCGGGACTTCAGGATCTGTGTGTATCCAGAACATCATTCAAATGGGGAATCCCGGTAGACTTCGATCCGAAACATGTAACTTACGTATGGCTGGATGCGCTTACAAACTATATCACAGGAATCGGATACGACTGCGATGGAAACAGCACGGAGCAGTTTCACAAATTATGGCCGGCAGATCTGCATCTGATCGGAAAAGACATCATTCGTTTCCATACAATTTACTGGCCAATCTTTTTGATGGCACTCGATCTTCCGCTTCCAAAACAGGTATTCGGACATCCATGGCTGCTCCAGGGTGACGGAAAAATGAGTAAATCCAAAGGAAACGTCCTTTACGCAGATGAACTGGTAGATTTCTTCGGAGTAGATGCAGTTCGTTACTTTGTTCTTCATGAGATGCCATTTGAAAATGATGGAGTTATCACATGGGAACTGATGGTAGAGCGCATGAATTCGGATCTTGCAAATACACTTGGAAATCTGGTCAACAGAACCGTTTCCATGACAAATAAATATTTCGGCGGAACTGTAACAGATAAAGGTGTGGCAGAAGAGGTTGATGCAGATCTGAAGGCAGTGACAGAAAGCACACCAAAAGCAGTCGAAGACAAGATGGAAGAGCTGCGTGTGGCAGATGCAATGACAGAAATTTTCAATCTCTTCAAACGCTGCAACAAATATATTGACGAGACAATGCCGTGGGTACTGGCAAAAGATGAAGCGAAAAAAGACCGTCTGGAAACAGTTCTCTGGAACCTCATTCAGAGCATTTCCCGCGGTGCAGAACTTCTGGAATCCTTTATGCCATCTACAAGCAAGAAGATTCTGGAGCAGCTCGGAAACGGTCATGTAACAGAAAAACCGGAAATCCTGTTCGCAAGACTGGATCTGGAAGAAGTTCTGAAAAAAGTAGAAGAGCTGCACCCACCGGTTGAAGAAGAAAAAGAAGAGGAAGATGTGATCGATATTGAAGCAAAACCAGAGATCACATTTGATGATTTTGGAAAAATGCAGTTCCAGGTCGGAGAAATCATTGCCTGCGAAGAAGTGAAAAAATCCAGAAAACTCCTTTGCTCACAGGTGAAGATCGGAAGTCAGGTAAAACAGATTGTATCCGGAATCAAAGGTCATTACACAGCCGAAGAAATGGTTGGAAAGAAAGTCATGGTTCTCGTGAACCTGAAACCTGCAAAACTGGCAGGCGTATTATCAGAAGGAATGCTGTTATGCGCAGAAGATGCAGAAGGCAACCTTGCACTGATGACACCGGAAAAATCAATGCCGGCAGGAGCAGAGATCTGCTAAGAGAATAGAGAAAATGAATAGATCCCCCCGGATTTCAGGAGAAAGAAGCCTGAAATCCGGGGGATGTGTTTTGCAAAAATTATTTAGCCTCTTCAATCCACTGTTTTACAGCTTCAACATCAATCCCGGTCAGCTGAGCAATTTGCTCCGGGGAGTTGCCGGACTGGAATAAACGTAAGGCAATTTCCTGAGCCATTTGAGTACGACCAAGATCAAGCCCCTCCTTAAGCCCCTCCTTAATCCCTTCCTTAATTCCATCCTCAACGCCCTCTTCATATAAATCTTTCTCATAAGCCTTTTGATTAAATGATGTCAGAACCATACTGATTACCTCCGCTTTATGCTTCACCAGTACATCCCGAAGAATTCCCTTTTCAATACAGATGTCCACCGCTTTCGTGACAGCGTGCCTCGGATCACTCGTTTTCTTACACTGGATCCTTACCGTATCTATAAAAATAGAATACTCTTTCAGCCGTTGGCATTTTTCCATAAGCGCAAGGTTATGTCCGTAATTGATATTCAGCATCACTGCGGTGCACTGCAGACAAGGCTGCCGATTATCGGATACAGATTCAAATGCATCCGTCAATTGAAGAATCGTCTCATCCGGTTGTTCTTTTGTGCCGTTATAGAACACAAAGTATTGAGGAATCGGCAGCTTTTTTAAAGAACTGCTGTATAAATTGATATTTTTCGTCTCAACGTATCCATCATATAACCTGGCGAGATAGATCAGTCCGCGCAATGGCATATTTGGATTATACGTGCTCTGATGCTCGTAGAGATTCAGTGTCCCGCCGATCAGGAATGAAATATCATTTTTCATAGAGAGATAAACAGCGTCCTCCAGTGTATTCACTTCAAGGTCATTCGGATTTTCATAGCAGGTATTATTCAATGCATTGTACAGGTCCAAAAGATCCCTCTTGTTATTGAAAACCAGACGAAAAAGCCGATCCTTATATTTGTGATTCGGGACAGGGTGTTTCTGGTGATTTCTTTTTTTATTTTTTCTCATGTACTTTCCTCCATTATAAAAAACTTATCCTGTAGATGCAATCTTCTTATTCTTGTGTTCGGTTAAAATCAACTGAAAATCTGGCGAAACGCCGGAAAACAGACAGCTTCTAAAAGACAGAAGCCAATGCTGTACAGACGACAGCTAAAAAGTAAATTCATTATATCTGTATCTGCGTAAAATCGCAATGCGCATATTATACAAATTGAATATTCGGAAAATTCAAACAAAAAAGAATAATTTAAAAATTATTAAAGAAAAATATAAAAAATGTATTGACAAATAAAAGGCGGAGTGGTATTATTAAGTCAATCCAAAAGAGATACAACAATCACACATCTCAAAAGGATATTTAACTAAAGAGCGATTCTTAATTTAGTAAGTAGTCGTTCTGTTAGATTAAAAATAAACGAACTAAGGAGGCAGAGGTCCAATGGACAGTATATCATCAGTTACATTTCAATATGTCAGTGGTACGGTAGATGTAGGTTCCTGTAAAAGAGACCTTTACCACAATAGATAAGATCCAGTAAAAGCGAATGAAAAGATCAAATCGAAGAGATTGTAAAGCTGGATGAAAATGAAAAGATTCGACATCTACAGACGTATTGAATATAGATACCACATGTAGCCAAAGTTCCCGAACATGTGTAAAGAAACATGGATAAGGAATATCAGTTTTATATGAAGCACCCCCAGTTATAGAAAGAATAATCAAATAGGATGTTGGAATATCGTCAGATGATACTGCAGCAGCCGAAAGGTTATAGAGAGAATAACTGAAGAGAGGACTTTCATGATAGGATGATACCGATACCGAGTCGGATTTAGGTTATAGATATTGTTAAATTGAAGAACAGGAGGTTTCATATAAGCCAGTCTTAGTGGACAGACTGCTATATCAATTAACAAGTGTAAAGGTCTTACAGGAACAGAATCGAGATAGTTCCTTCGATTTATAAAATATGAAAAATTTAAATACAATATAAAATGCATCTTCAATGTCAATTGAGGGTGCATTTTTTTGACATTACGGGAGTCATATGGTAAACTAGAACAAACTAGGCAATGAAGAGAAATATACCTATAGGGTACAGACTAAGTATAATGAGGTGAGCATAGTGGACAAGTATGAATATAAGTTGAAGACAGAACAGATGCTAAAACTTATGGAAAACGGTGCATACAACAGAGCCGCTGAGATTGCTGACAGCATTGATTGGAAGCGTGTCAGAAATATAAATATGCTGTTAAACGTCAGCAATATATATGAAAAGATCAGAGATTACCGTAAGAGTTTTGGAGTTCTGAGAGCTGCCTATCATAGAACAGAGGGGAGCAGAAAGATATTATATCGCTTGTGCACTCTTGCGATAAAGGTTGGAAATCTGGAAGAGGCAATCGACTATTATGATGAATACGTACAGGCTGCGCCAAAAGATCCCAATCAGTACATCTTAAGATACCGCCTGTTGAGAGCACGGAGAGCTCCGATCGAGCAGCAGATCCGTGCGTTGGAGCAGTTCAAAAAAGCAGAGTATGTCGAAGAGTGGGCATACGAGCTGGCCAAGAGATATGAAGAAGCCGGGATGACAGCCGAATGTCTGGAAGAGTGTGATGATCTGATTCTGTGGTTCAGCGAAGGCAAGTATGTATACAAGGCTATGGAGCTGAAGATGCGATACAAGCCATTGACTCCGCTTCAGCAGGAAAAGTATGACAGAAGGCTGGAAGAAGCAGAAAAATCTTCAGAAAGAGAAGCGGAAAAACTGATTGATCTGGGCAGAATAAAAGCTGAGGAAGAAGAAAAGCGGAGAAGAGAGCAGGAAGAAGCTGCCCGCTATACAGAGAATATGCTGGAGCGTTCTGAGCAGATCGCAAAGTCGGAGAATGCCGAACTCAGTGAGGAGGAAGTGGCAGAGCAGCTGAAAAAAGCGGAGCCGTCGAAGAAGAAGCTGGGTGATACGATGAAGCTTGGCGAGGCACTTCAGAATCTTTTCCATACAGAAACAGAAGAAGCGCAGGAGCAGGAAGAGATTGAACTTTCAGAAGAGGATGCGGAAGAGTACGAAGAAGACATCGAAGAATTGGCAGAAGAGGACGCAGGACCGGTGGAAGGTGATGACGAGGAGAGTACAGGGGAAGATGATTGCTCAGATCTGGCAGAAGCACTGGAAGAGATTGAGTCATTATCAGATCTGGAATTGCTGGATCAAGTGGCAGAGGAAGAAGTGATCGAAGAACCTGTAGAAGAGATCATTGAGGAGACGATCGAGACGAAAGTTAAGGAAGTTGACCTGAAAGAATTAGAAGAGCTGGCAGAACCGGAAACGGCAGATGCAGCGGATGTGGAAGTAATCGAGGAACCTGAAGTAGCAGAAGAGGCTGAGAAGGAAGATATGGAAAAAGAATCTATTAAATTAGAAGAAACAGAAATCAAAGAGGATGAGAGAATAGACGAGCCGGTTGACGATATACTTGATATTGATGATATTCTTGCTGAGTGGGAAGCCGCAGAGGGCGGTGTTGAACCGGAGGAAGTTCCGGAAGTGAATGAAGAGGATGTAGAGCAGATCGAGCGCAAGCCAAAGAGCCCGATCTTATCCCCGGATATCCAGAGGATGATCGATGAGATTGAAGGTGTGATCCCGGATGAAGACAGTGAGGAGATTCCGGTACACACGAGTACCTCTGTCGAACCTCTTGAGAATAAGGAGGAAGCGGCTGAAGAGTTTGGAATGGAATCAGAAGAGCTGACTCTGGAGGTTGACAGTGCAGAAGATTATGAAGACCTTCTGACAGAAGACGCAGCAGAGGAGCTAGAAGAGGAATTCGAAGAAGAACTGGATTACGATGATGATTATGAGGACGATTACGAATCGATTGCAGCAGGGTTCCAGGAAGAGTTCAAGCCGACGCTGAGTGATGAACCGGACGATCGTGAGATTCCGGATGAAGAGCCTGTTGAGTCGGATATTCTGAGTTCTACGACACCGCTGAGCAGAAAAGAGACTGCGAAGCTGATTGCGACAGGAAAGACTGCACCGCTTCCGATGGATGAGATTGCAGATGCATTATCGATTTCCGATACAGGATTTTTGGTACACAGCCGCTATGATCTGTCCGGACAGGGTGCAAAAAGAGCAGGACTGACAGAAGAGCAGAAGAAGCTGTTCTCCTACTTTGTTCCGGTGCGCGGCATGAGCGAACAGCTTGTGGATGTTTTGGAGCAGGACCGCAACTGTACGAACAGAAGAGGTACATCCAATACAGGCAACCTCCTGATCGTCGGAAACAAAGGCAACGGAAAGACGGTTCTTGCGGTTGATGTGGTCAAAGCGATCCAGAAGCAGAGAAAGATCCGTCAGGGAAGAGTTGCGATCATCACAGGAGAAGCGCTGAATAAGAAGAAGATCAGTGATATCATTGCCAAGCTGTACGGCGGAGCGCTGATCATTGAAAAAGCCGGAAAATTAAGTGAAAGAACGGTTGCGAAGCTGAACAAGGCGATGGAAAAGGATACAGGTGAGATGCTGATCGTATTGGAAGAGCAGAGAAAGCCGCTGGATCGGGTTCTTTCTTCCAATAGAGAATTCAGAAAGAAATTTACAAGCAGATTGGAAGTGCCGATCTTTGTAAATGATGAGCTGGTTACATTCGGTCAGACGTATGCACAGGAGAATGGATACCGGATCGACGAGATGGGAATCCTGGCATTGTACAGCCGGATCGATGCGATGCAGAGAGAAGATCACGCAGTGACAGTTGCGGAAGTAAAAGACATTATGGATGAGGCGATGGCACATTCGCAGAAGGTATCTGCCAAGAAGCTTGTAAAGCGAGTTCTTGGAAAGAATACAGATGATGCAGACAGAATTATTCTGACAGAAAAAGATTTTAATATTTAGAATTAGGAGATATTGTGAAGTAGAAGAATCTACGGAAGCAACAGATCTTAAGTGTTCTGAAAAGCTATTGACAACGAACAAATGTTCTGATATATTATGAATTGTAAAGAGGAACAAGCGTTCTGATTTACATGGTGCACCAACGTAGTAAGTGAACTGTGACAGAAGTTGGAAGAAGGGATTTGTTTGGAAGCAAAAGGGATCCACGTACATTGCCCGACCCCGAATTGTAATAATAAGCGGCTGTTTGATAATCTTTCCGCAATAGATGGCGTGATAGAGATCAAGTGCAGAGATTGTGGAAAAGTCGTTTCTATTGACCTGGGACGAGTGATGAAGGGCAAGCGTCATATAAAATAAATAGAGAACTTTGAGTAGAAGTTGTCCGATGAGACAGAGGTTACCGGAGTAGAGATCAGACAGAGTGTTCTGATAGCTACTCCGGTTTTTGTTTTAAAAACCAACTGCTGCTACCACAAAAAGGAAAGGGAAAAAGAGTATGTTTAGTGGAAAAAGTGTAATGTTAGAGGGATTTAATGAAGAATTAAAAGAAGCAGAAGCTATGGTCAAAGAAATTTCTGAGGAGCAGGTATCACTTTTGATGTTGAAGGCAATGGCGGGTTATCCGATCTTTTTAAAAGGAAGAGGAAGGGGAATTCAGCTTCGGGAAGGAAGGGACGAATCTGTAAGAGGGCTTGTTTTAAGTAAGGCGCAGATTATAAAAATCAAGCAATATGTGTCTTACGGACTGTCGCTTCCTACGAACCTTGAAGATGTAGAACAATATCTGAATTATTCGAAAGAGCTCAATCCGAATCTTTCGCCGAAAAATTTTCAACAGCTGTTTGAGATGATCAAAGAACATGTAGAGCAGTGGTCTGATCTGGAGAGCAGAATTAAATCAATCGGTACAGATCTGAAGGTGTTCAGCGGCAATTACACAATGATCGGAGAAGAGATTGTGAAAGAGATCGATAAGATGCCGATTATGGAACAGCTGAAAGCGTTGGAAGAGAAAGAACAGGAATTACAGTTTACCCGTGACGATGAGCAGAGTAAAATCGGATTGATGGTACTGCTTGAAGAATTGAAAAGAGACATTGCAATACAAAAAGAAGCTACGAGCGCACTTTTTGAGACAATAAGCAGATATCGTGAAAATATGGATAATAAGATTATTCCGAGAACTGCGGGCATTCAGGAAGAACTAAAATGTCTGGAATTAAATCAAGAGATTCAAGACCTGCGGGAGAAAATGGTAAACAGGCAAAAGGAAATTGAGTTATTGGATAAAGAATATAAAAAAATGGTAGGATACACATTCTGGGGTGCAATTGGCATGATTTTCCCGCCGGCAGGTGTGGTTGCATGGGCATGCACAGGCGGCATCTATGGATCCAAGGCAGAAAATATAAGACGCAGAAGAGCACAGGAATGTGCGGAATTGAGTAAGTATAGAGAGCAGCTTCGAGAAAAAGAAGACTTTGTTGGAAAAGTAGTAGCTGTCAGAGGAAATATGGCAGATGCCAGTATTGTGATCAATGAGGCGGCAGCAGGCGTTAAAAATCTTGAAACGGTATGGAAGTCTGTGGAGGCGTATGTTGAAAATTCCATTGAGCAGCTAAAAGACGTAGATAATTCCACGTTGTTGCTGCAGTTTAAAATGAGAATGCAAAGTACAGTAAATTCATGGTCAGAGGTGGGGAATATTACAGCGGAGCTTGTAGCATTGTTTGAAGAAGCGCAGAGAGAAGTAAATGCCAAAGTGAGAAGTGTGAAAGACCCGGGAAAAGAACTGCAGTTACAGCGGAAAAAATTAAACAACGCAGTGATTCAGTTTGATATGGAATATCTGCCGGAATTAAAAAACAGCATGGAACAATTAAGAAGGTCAATTCAGGAATTTGACAATGATATTGAGAACAGCTATCTAAGATGTATTCCTGAGATGAAAAATTTAATCACAAGACTGACGGAGGCAGAGAAAATATATGAAAGCTCGAACTGCACTCCGGAAATCATGGAAAAAGTAATGGAAATGGTACAAGAAGAGAAATCCACTATGCAGGATACTTTGCTTGAAGCGGCAAAGACCATTCATAAAGGAACACTTGGGCTGAGGGATGACAGTTTGAAAGAGCAGATGGATGATGCCGTATTGATGCTGGAGGACATGATTAAAAAACAGGCAGAATATGCATATGGAATTCTGGAGCCTGAGTTGACAGCGCTTGCGAAAGCACTGGAAAGTGTTGATGCGACGCTTCTGGAAAAATTAGATGAAAATCCATTTCAAATCGTGATGGATCTTCTTCCAAAAGTGGAAACGATCGAAGGGCTTGATCTGACACAGCCGGAGATTGCGGCAATGAAAGCAACATATGAAACAGCACTGTCTGTGTTGAACAGAATGGCGGGATCAGCAGATATCCTTAAATATATGTCAATTCATGACGAGCTGAAAAAGAAGTATGAAGATTTGGAACGGGTTTTTCAGGAAGCAAAAGCACTTTGTGATAAACTCGAGCTCCATAGCCGAAGCTTGAAAAACCTGTATCAGGTACATGAGGTAAAGGAATATTTTATAGAATGTGGAAAAACACATGAAATGAATTTGCAGGATCTTTTGAGACAGCTGAAGGAAGAGAATATGGAGCAGGCAGATGAGATGGCTGCTTGCAGAGAAGAGGTGGAAAAGGGACTTCGTGATCTGGAAAGTGCCCGAAGCGCATGGAGATAGAGTGATTAGAATTAAGACTGAGGGGGCGGTATACCCTTCAGTCTTTTGCGTTGTTTTGTAAGAACTTATCAGCATAGGAACTCACCAGGCGCGGATATTGACAAAAATGTGTGGGGCAGACTGTCCGAAAACTAAGTTAGGCAGTCATCCGCAAACATAAGATTGAATCACCC
>OAWM01000591.1_pt1 | contig 22905 bp, 24 predicted proteins | sample 1495501 | NCBI WGS metagenome assembly OAWM01 (sample SAMEA2580210, study PRJEB22360) | human gut metagenome | biome: human gut; feature: human-associated habitat; material: faeces | place: Denmark | collected 2008/2010 | reverse complement strand
AAATAAAGTTCCCCCACCAAAAAAAAGACCCCCCCGCCTATATCGGCAGGCGACAGGCTGCTCCATCGGGCATCCATCAGATCACCGGCAGAAAAAGGCAGCGTGCAGACGAATGAATAGGTAAACATCCACTTCATGATGGTGACCAATGAATACTTGCCCACAAAATCCTTGTAGAGGACAATATAAAGTGCATAGCAGAATTGTGCGAGCAGAACCAGCAGATCCCCCCAAATTGCAGTACTTTGCGAAACCGGAACATCAGTTTTCTGCCCGCTTCCCAGAATGAGCAGGAGCGCCCCTCCGGCGCCGGCGGCAATGCCAAGCACCTTTTTCCCGGTAACAGGCTCCTTCAGGATGAAGGCTGCCAGAATCATGGCCCATAGCGGCATGCTGGTCGTGATAATAGAAGCATCGCCGGGTGAGCTCAGGCTGACACCGAAGATGAAGCATCCCTGGTTGAACACGACAGCCAGAAGCGAGGCAAAGAACAGGCTCATCAGGTCCTTATGGCTGACATGCTCGGGTTTCCTGAAAAAAGAGGTGAACCAGAAGAGCGCCATGGCACCTCCGATACGCAGGTCGGTTACGACGAACGGGGTGACGGCACCTCCGGCCATGATGAATTTAGAAACCGGGGACATCAGCCCCCACATGGCATTTGCCCCGAACATGGAGGCATGCCCCTTCCAACTAATTTTCTCCATTTTATTTTTTAGTCAAATCATTATTCATACAAAAGATTCACTCCTGTTTTCAGCGAAGTGAATCTTACAGTCGAAATAACAGTCACTCTTCCGGATTCAATAAGAAGTCCAGCCGCCGTCAGCCACGAATACCGAACCGTTGACAAACGAGGCTTCATCCGATGCAAGGAAAAGAACGACCCTTGCAATCTCATCGGGAGTACATTTTCTCATGTTGGTAACATAACCGTCCGTTATCCTGTCTTCGATATCCTTCCATTCACCAATCGTATGGTCATGTGCTGAACGGGAACCTATCAGTTTCTCGCTGTTTACTCTCAGGTTCGTTTCTACACGTCCAGGAGCGACCGCATTACAACGGATATTCCTGTCCTTGTAATTGAACGCCACGTTTTTGGTGAGTCCTATCAGGCCGTGTTTGGATGCGACGTATGCCGCACCGCCTCCCCTGGCTCCTGTAAACCCGGCTATGGATGCTGTGTTGACAATCACCCCGCCGCCTTGTCTCTCAAAAACGGGGATGACTTTCCGGATACCGCGCATGGGGGCTGTCAGGTTCGTGGAAATCACCCTCTCCCAGATTTCGTCACTGACCTCTCCCGCCGGAAGAAGCTCGTCAAAAACTCCCGCATTGTTTACAAGGATGTCTATACGTCCGAACTTTTCCAGTGTCTCGTCCACCATCCGCTGTATACAGCTTTCTTTGGTGACGTCGGCTTCGATATCCGTCACTGTCCGGTTCTGCCGTTCCAGCATATCCGTCACTTTCCTTACTTCCGTGCCGTCAATGTCCACCAGAACCACTTTGGCGCCTTCCCGTGCAAATAAGGCCGCTATCGCTTTTCCGTTGCCGGATGCCGCACCCGTGACAATGGCCACCTTGTCCCTCAGCCTTCCTTCCTGCCCTTGTGCAGTTACTTGTAATGCAGTTCCCATAAATAAAATAAATAATCCTGTAATTTTAAGCAATTTCATAATCCGTCAGTTTGGGGTGAATACTAAATTTTACTCCTCACTAATAATATGCGCAAAATTAGGAACCTCCCAAGCATATATTTTTGTACTTTTATACCATAATAATGAATAATACGACTATGTGGAAGGAAAATTTATACCAACCTGTTGAAATTCTGCTAAGGGAGCATGACGAATTCCCCATCGGGGAACATCGGCATTCCTTTTTTGAGATAGTCTATATCCTGGAAGGGAACGGAAAATTCCATGCGTACACGTTGGGGAATGAAAAAGAATGCCACGGATATACAGCGGGAGAGCTGTATCTGATTCCACCGGAACGGGTACACCGCTTTACAATAGACAGCCACAGCCGATATGTCTTTATCCGTTTCACAAGGAATTATGTATCAGACTATATTAACAGCTACATAGAGAAAATCCTCGAAATACAGTCTGGATTTAGAATCCAACCTTCCGGTCCTGATAGGGGCGTGATCCGTTCCCTGTTGGATATGACGGAAACCGAAGCGGCCAACAGGCAGGGGCTCTCCGGGCTGTTGCTGCAATACTATGTAAACAGTATCATACTGATCATATCAAGAAACCTCTCGGAGATGATGCCAGTATATGACCATACGGACAATGACAAGGCGCACTATATGCTCCAATATATCCAGCAGCATATCCACCAGCCGGAACTGCTCAAACTGGAGGTCCTGGCTGAAAAGTTCCATTTGTCCCCCGTTTATGCGGGCCGCTTCTTCAAACGTAACTTCGGGGAAGATCTCAGACGGTATGTATCAATGAACCGCTTGCGGAAAGTGGAGGAGATGCTTGTAAACACCCGCATGAGCATCAAGGAGATTGCTGCGGGGATGGGATACATAGACTCTTGTTATCTGAACAAGCTTTTCCGGCAGTATCATGGAATGACTCCTGCACAATTCAGGAAACAGTACCTGAATATACGTGAAACAATAAGCTGACTGTATTTTGCACATAAAGCCGTGAGTGAAGTTGCCTATGGCCTGGGATTTAGCTATACCCACCATTTAAGCCGCCTATTTAAAAAAGCAACCGGTTGTCTCCCACGGAATATGTTGCAGTAAAAATCAGACTTCTGTATGATTATTCCGGTATTCCAACGGTGAAACCCCTATACGCTTCTGTACATATCGGCTGAAATAAGAGAGGGATGAGAAATTCATCCGCTCTACGATTTCCGTTAATGGGAGCTCCTTCCGATTCAAACAACGGATGACCTCGTGAAGCGTAAAACGGTCTATCCAGTAAGACGCAGGCTCGCCGCCCACCTTTTTGCATATTTCCGAAAGGTAATGAGGCGTAATGCAAAGATGCGTCGCATAATAAGACAAATCACGATGCCGGACATATTCTCCTTGATAAAGCATTTCAATGAATTGCCGCAAAAGGGATATCGCCCTTTCCGGTATCGGTTCCGGTTTCCGCCCCCGCGCGTGAATATCGTACAGGTCGAGGATATGCGCAAGCAAAAGATGCCCCAGCATTTCTTCCCGAAAAAGGTGTTCCCGGTCATTCAGCCGTTCACGAAGGCGCGACATGTCGGTACGACATTTCCGGAAATCGTTTTCCGAAAGTCTCATCACCGGATTCTGCAATAGTGACAAGTGTCCGATAATGCCGTAATTGCTACGCAGGGCCATTGAGGTGACAAATGATTCGGAAAGACTCATAATAATGGCGTCAAAGTCGGAGGACTCCGAGAAAGAGCAGGCCAAGGAACGGTTGGGCAGGATGACATAGTCGCCCTTGGCTATATTGTACCTCACATCGTGAAAAACAAAACTCATGCTTCCTTCCATGCAGAGGATATGCAGAATATGGCCGAACTGCTTTTGGGGGTCGCAATCATTAATGGAATCCCCAAAGTATATTTTATCCCAAATCACCTGTTCCATTCTCTTCATATTTGCCGGATACAAATATAGACAAAAACCACGAAAAGTGAAAATCTCTCACCGTATATTGTAACAATGTATCTGTATGATTCCTATAACTTTGCACCTGTAAATCAAAAACAATATGACGATGAAGGAAGTAAGATTGAACAATGGAGTGATAATGCCGGCCATAGGATTCGGGGTTTTCCAGATTCCCGAGAACGAGACGGAAAGGGCCGTAACAGACGCACTCGAAGCCGGCTACCGGATGATCGACACAGCCGCGGCCTATTTCAACGAGAGACAGGTAGGCGATGCCATATGGCACAGCGGGCTGAAACGCGAAGATTTGTTCGTTACCACCAAACTATGGGTGCAGGACTATGAATATGAGGACACCCTTCGGGCCTTTGACAACTCAATGAAACAGCTCGGGCTGGACTATCTGGATTTGTATCTGCTGCATAAACCGTATGGCAATTATTATGCGGCATGGAGAGCTGCGGAAAAATTGTATAAAGAGGGACGCGTACGCGCCATTGGGGTGACCAGTTTCGGAAACGAACGTCTGCAGGATCTCTTTCTGCACAACGAAGTGAAACCTGCCGTCAACCAGATAGAAACGCATCCTTTCTTCCAGCAAAAGGAAGCCAATGTCTTTCTGCAGCAAGAAGGCATACAGCATGAAGCGTGGGCACCGTTCGCAGAGGGCAAGAATGGCATATTCCAACATCCGGTTCTGAAAACCATCGCCGAGAAGCACGGAAGGACGGTGGGACAGGTCATTCTTCGCTGGCTGAACCAAAGAGGTGTGGTGGTCATTCCGAAAAGTGTCCGTAAAGAGCGTATGATGGAAAACCTGGATATCTTTAATTTTACGCTTACAGATGAAGAAATGAAGGGCATCGCCGGACTGGATACAGGGAAAAGTCCGATTTACGACGACATGGACCTGCCGACAGTAAGAGGAATAGGTACACATAAAATACATGACTGATATGAATACTATCGAATTGAACAATGGCATTAAGATGCCGATGCTGGGCTATGGAGTCTTTTTGGTTGGCCCGCAAGAATGTGAGCACTGCGTGTCGGAAGCCATCCGGCTTGGCTATCGCCTGATTGATACGGCACAGGCATATTATAACGAGGAGGGCGTAGGTGCGGCAATCAGCAAATGCGGCGTACCGCGTGAAGAATTGTTTCTGACCACAAAAGTATGGATCTCCAACGCGGGTGAGGAGAAGGCGGCACGGAGCATAGACGAATCGCTCCGCAAACTCCGTACCGATTATATCGACCTGCTGCTCGTTCACCAGCCTTTTGGCGATTACTATGGGACATACCGGGCAATGGAAAAGGCATACAGGGACGGTAAAGTTCGGGCTATAGGCTTGAGCAATTTCTATGATGCCCGGTTTGTTGATCTGGCGGAAAACATGGAAATCAAACCCGCCGTCTTGCAGTTGGAGACGCACGTGTTTTCCCAGCAGACCAGAATGAGGGAACAGATAAAGGATTACGGAACGCGTCTGATGGCCTGGGGACCATTGGCACAAGGCACAGACCGGATTTTCACAAATGAAACGCTGAAAAATATCGGGGCGAAATATGGTAAGACCAGTGCCCAGGTCGCTCTAAATTTCTTGATGGGTGAAGGTATTGTAGCGATTCCCAAATCGGTACATACGTTACGCATGACAGAGAATCTGGACATTGAGAGTTTCGAACTGACAGAAACAGACCGGAAGATGATCCGAAAACTGGATACGGGACTGTCCAAGGTTGATTTCAACGATCCGGCGATGGCGAAATACCTATTGGAGTATGATAAGAATTTCAATCCGGACAATTGACAGTATATAAAAATATAACCGTATTCATCAAAAGCAGGCGAAAATATAAATGGAATATCATTCTTTTTTGCCTGCTTTTATTATTGTATGGAGATACCGTTTGTATTTTATCTTTTTATACATGAAGAACAAGAAACCTCCGGTGATATTTCCACTTATGGCTGTTACGATTCAGAGAAAGGAGAAACATACATTCAACATGAAGTGTAAGAAGGTCTTCTTATACTTAGTGGACGGAGAAGACAGTGTTGTGAACGAGCCGATGAGTAGTAGTGACCGTTTACCAAAACGGAAAGGAGATTGAAAAAAGAGCCTTGTTTTCCGGGACGGAAAGGAGATCGGCACGGATGATCTGAATCTCCCCCGGATAATGTTCGGGGAATTCTTTTTTCTTTTGAGCGTTCGGTAACGGTCGGGCTTTCGCCTTCTCCAAATCTTCGTCTAAAGGCTGTGGGCTTTACCCTGCAATCCCTAACGCTGTTTTTTGTACCTGATTTGTCATTCTGTTACTGGGATTTGTCCCCATGGTGGGAGATCCGTACCGACCAGCCAGGCACGCAATATCATTTTATAATAACCGGCAGGCTGTTCTTTGTGGTGTAACGCTCCGATATCGCTTTCTTTTTGTATTGGAATGTATAGGTACACGAAATTCTATAATTTACGTTCATAAATTATCTCTACAATTCCGTTATAACTTATTGCATTTTTTAAGTTTAGTCTTATTTTTTGATCTAAATTGTCAAATAACTTGATTCCATTACCGAGCACTGTTGGTATAATAGCTATTTGAAATATATCTATTAAATTCTTTTTCAATAACTGATCAACAATGTTTGCACCACCACAAATCCAAATATTTTTACCGGGAATTTGTTTAGTTTCATTAATGAATTTATCAATACTCGTACTCTTAAACTCTATATTTGGCAGATTATTTATCTTCTGATGAGTAAAAATATAACTCTTTTTATCCTTATATGGCCAATTATCGGGAGAAAGTTCTTTTGTAATTTGATTATAGGTGTTCCAACCTAATATAATAGTGTCAATGGTTTCATAGAATGTAAGATAACTCCCTTGTGAATTTGGTTCTGAACCGTCTCCAACAAGCCATGAAACTCCATTCTTTGCATCGGCTATGTATCCGTCAAGGCTCATTGCTATATATAATACAACTTTTCTCATTTTTATTTTAAATTTTGTATTCTTTGTACTCCAGCAAAACGGAGTTTTCGGAACGAATTTTATGTGCAAAGGTCTGAAGTCCCCCAGCGCCTCCCCACCGGAGGCTTTTACAATTCAAAGGGAGATGTTTAGAAATGTATTATTTCTAAATCATTTGGAACAAAAACATTCCCTTGAAAATATTGAGATGCTTCTTTAGAATATGAGCTTTTACGTGTCTTCAAGTTTTTATCTTCAGTATGATATAATAGTAGATTTTTTACATTTAGTTTATTTGCCAATATCCCGGCTTCCAATGCTGTGCTATGATGTTTCTCGTATGGTTTAAAAATATCACGTTCTTCGTATAAACAAAAGGCTTCACATAAAAGCCAATCTGCGTTTTCTACATAGGTGCGATTTTCTTCATTATAAGGCTCATCCCCAAGGCATGCTACTTTTATCCCGTTTGCCAATTGGGCACAAAAACCAAATTGCTTTTCTTTGGTGGACAATATGTCAAAGCATTGGAATTTTATGTTATCTATACAAAACATATCACTGTCTTTTACTTCTTTTAGAAATATAGATTTACCTAAAAAAGATAAATCTTTTTCAGGTAAAGTCATATGACACACGCTTTCTAAAACTTTTAGAGCTTTATCATGACTATAAATTGTAAAAGTACCATTGTATTCGCCTTTTTTCATTCGCTGTATTACCATTCTGACAATCCAGATAGCTCCCAGTATATGGTCTGTGTGTGCATGGGTTATAAACATATTATGTATGTCAGAAAGTGATACTCCGGCGTTTTCTAATTGAGTTAATATACCATTTCCACCACCTGCGTCAACCAATAATATTGTTTTGTCACATTTTAATATAAAACATGTGTTATAACATTTGGTTACAATGGCATTTCCTGTGCCTAACATTATTATTTGATTTTCATCCATAACTTTATAATTTTGTATCTATTTTTCTTATTGTCTTTTTTCTACCACATATCCGGCTTGGTTTTCAATATGCTTTTTTTTGGGGGGGGGATTCCTGCAAAGTGCAGTTATTTGCATAAGCATTTTTTAGATTGCTGTAGCGTAAAAACAGAAAGGTTGAATGTCGCTATTGAACTACACGTTGATAAGCGATACGAGAAGTTCCATTGGCAACATGAACTATTCCGCATTTTACAAAACCACAACGTTCAGCCAAGGACTGCATTATATGGTTATCTGCATGAGTGTCTGTTCGTAGATTCTTATACTTGCTTATGCACCAATCAAGGCATATTTTACCTATACCTTTGACGCTACCGTCCGAAGCCAATCGATGAATAACATAATAAGGCTCGTCATTTAGCCAATTACCGTTATATATTTTGTTGTAGGTAGGATCAGGACTTGGCAATAAACAAAAAGTGCCTACTACTGTTTGGTTAAATGTGACACAAACATAACAGTGCCCTTGCTCTATTTCTTTTGTGATAAAATCTTGTTGGGGATAACCGTCTATCCATTGATTGGGATTTCCTGTCGAAACCATAAACTCTCGTGCTAAACGGAATATCTCCATAATTCGTTCCAAATCGGTCACAGCTGCTTTTCGTATTGCTATTTCCATAAGTTGCTATTTTTGCGCAAAAATAATACATTCATCTGATATTGAGACTGTTTATCGCATGATTTTTTGTATTATGTTGGATTCCTTTTTTCAAATATTTTTTCGTTATGTACATGAAATTCTATAATAGTAGTTCTTTGTTCTAATCCAGATAATCAGGTATGCCCTTTTACAATACCGATTTTAGCGAATCACCCTTGCGGATCGCAATCAGCTTTAAATTCAGGTGATAGGTTTCGTCTATGACAAAATTTGTCATTCTGTTACCGGGACTTGTCCACATGGTGGGAGAACCGTACCGTTCAGCCAGGCATGCAATATCATTTTATAATAACCAGTAGGCTGTTTTATGGTGTAATGTTCCGATATTGCTTTCTTTTTTTATATGTGCAAATGCAAGAAGCCTCCCAGTGTCCCCCCCGGAGGCTTTTACAATTCAAAGGGAGATGTTTAGAAATAGACTTTCAACATAAGGTATAATAATGCGTTCTTATCCTTAGTGTCGTGGTGTTCAAGCTCGAATTGAATCTTGTCTTCACGAGCCAGCCTGCCTATCGCACTGGCAACTTCCAAAAATCATTGAACCCTGTGGATCCCTTGATCTTTTGCAAATTCCATTTTCGGTGTACGTCTGTGCTTAATAAGCGCCAGAGTTTCCCTGCGTTCTTTCCGATGATGTGCTTATCCATACCTGTATTTTTTATAAGTTTATAAATGGTTTCAAATGGATAATGAAAAGCACTTTTACATCAATAGCGTTACGCACTGCAAACATTTCAGCGTTTATCGTTTATCCTTTTGATACATTGTATCACTCTTTCCTGATATACAGTAAACCGTTTTGATATCTTATTTTCACGTGCGAACGGCAGGTGGAGATCTTTTTCACCTGCTGTTATATATATTAATAAGTAAGAAGTATCCAGTTAAGAGCCTTAAATCCAATTCTCAATACTATCCGTATGTGTTTTTAGGCGGTTCCCCAAGATACCTATTCCGCCAGCTTTCTTCTTCCCTCAGGCGTGCAGCACCCACATAGCATCATATGGATGACGAAACCGGAAATACCTTGTACGGAATCCTTTCTTATGATAATCCCTTCCTTAATTTCCGTTATCCGTGCACACAGGAAAGAGGAAAACATGAATGTGTCACAATCTGACACGCATAGCCCTTTTCGAATGCACACTCCCAGCGTCTCATTATATTTCATCCTCAATATTGCAATAAGGCGGTTCAATTCGGCGTGGCATCTGGGATATCTTCTCAAATCCCGAAAAAAAGAGACGTGGAAGGAGCCAAAATACCGCATGGAATGTGAATACAGTTTGATTATGAATTTCAAGGGAGACCCCATCCGCAGACGTAGCCTTTCGATAACCTCCTCTTCCCTTTTTATCTCACTTTGTATGCATTCCCAAAGCAAGGCCTCCTTGTCCGGAAATGCCCCATAAACACACATCTTTGGAAATATCAAGAGACATCCTGACGTTCTCCATCCGGGTGGCCCTGATGCCTTGATGTCGAAACAGGGCCACCGCCATATCGCAGACTTGTTCCATATCCATAGTTGTCATTTCAATTAGAACGAAGTCCCTTTAAACACCGAGGAGCGCTCCTTGGGAAGCAGGCGGCCATCCAGTGTGACCCGGTTGGAGTTGAGATTCGGGTTGACGGTTACGGACGCCCTGTTTGTCCCCTTGGGCAATGAAAGGTCAACCGTCGCCGAGATTCCTGTCCCCATGACACTCATGGAGAAAGTGATGTTCCCCTTTTTGTCCGTCTTCATCCTGATGTTCGATGCACGTCCTTCCACCGTTATGCCTCCCACACCGTTGGGGCCTCCGCCATTGAAAGGGGCTATCTGCACGACAGCCTTGTCATCCGACAGGGAGACAAAATTCGTATTGGAAGTTACAAAGGCCGTCTCTCCCCGTTTGAAGACGATCCGGTCCGCTTCCAAAACAAAATCCAGTTCTTCCAGCGCTTTGACAGCATCCGCATAGTTTACGGAATCCATGACGGCTTCCATTCTTTCCTGAAGTTCGCGCTCTTCAGCGCTTTTCTGCTCCGCTTTCGTATAGATACGTTTCTCACTCTGGGCATATGCTGACATACCGGCCAGCAATATTGCCATCATAACAAATAGTCTGTTCATACTCAAAAGGATATAAATGATTAACAAATCAATGTATATGTCTGATCCGTCTCCCGCCGGCCATATACACACAGGCGAGAGAGCACACAGCGCACGCCACAAACACGATTCCCGTAGTCTGCAGCGGATTTCCGATTCCAACCAGCGGTGAGACAAGCCCTCCGAATGCGAACGAGACGGCTCCCAACAGGGCGGAAGCGCTTCCCGAATGCTCCCTGCCCTTGTCCATGGCAAGGGTGGTGGAGGAGGTGAAGCAAAGCCCCAGCGAGAAAAGGATGCCGAGCATGAATCCCTCATAAACGGGGAAACTGCAACCGGCAAACAATGCCGCCGCTTCACAAACCGAAAAGACAAGCAAACCGGCACTGCCCAACAACGTTCCCTTCTCTATACGCCTGAACCTGGCGGCAAGAGCAGCCGATATGACCACAGCGAGCGCATTCATGCCGAAACACATGCTGAATTCCAACGGGGTAAAGCCGTAGTATTGCTGCATAATGAACGGCGCGGAAGCGATGTTGGCGAAAAGTGCAGCCTGGGCGAACCCAAGCTGCAACATATAACCCATGTAGGGACGGTTTCCCAATAAAGGTATGAAGTATGAAGGTAAACGTAAAAGACCGGATGAAACACGTCTCTCCACGGGCATAGATTCCTGATAATACAGACAGGCGAATAATAGCAACATACCGATAAACAGCAGGACGGCAAAGATGCTCTCCCAGCCTCCCGCCTCGGCCATTGCTCCTCCCAATACCGGAGCCAGCACCGGAGCTATACCGTTAATGGAACCCACAATCGCCAGAATTCTGGCCAGTTCATGTCCGGAAAACAAGTCCGTTGATATGGAACGGGCAATGACAATGCTTCCGGCCGCTGCAATACCTTGAAACAAACGGAATATGACAAACAGATATATGTCAGCCGAAAACAGACAAAGCAGCGTGGACAGGATAAAGAGCAACAGCGTCCACAACAATACCGGTTTTCTGCCATACCGATCACTCATGGGGCCAAAGAGCAACTGCCCTGCAGCCAGACCAATCATGCAAGAGGTCAGGCTTAACTGTACCATCGATGTATTGGTGCCAAACAGATCTACCATGGACGGCAAGGCAGGCAGGTACATATCTGTGACAAACGGGCCAAAGGCTGTCAGCAGTCCAAGGAAAACCAACAGGAATATCCTGTAAGAATCAGTTTTCATTATCAGTGTTTTCATTCACATCCTCCTCCTAACGCATTATACAAATTAATAATAGACTGGTAGTATGTGAACCTGTCGGAAACCACATTCAACCGAGCGTTCAGCAACGACTGGCGTGCGGTAAGCAACTCCAGATAGGTGGCATTGCCGGTCCGGTACAACGCCTCGGAGGTCTGTACGGCACGTTCCAGCTCCTTACACTGCCTCCAATGGCTGTCAAGGTTTTTTTGTACCGATTCCGTGGCATACAGCGCGTCGTTCACCTCCTGTCCGGCATCCAGCAGCGCTTGTTTGTAGGCGAACAGGGCTATCTGTTCCTCATCCTTGGACACACGCAGGTTGGATATGAGCTTCCCCCGGTTGAAGATGGGTTGTGCCAGGGATGCTACAGCCGAAAGTATCCAGCCGCCGGGATTGCTCACCACTTGTCCCAGAGAGTTGGTCCAGCCGGTGCTCCCGGACAGCGTGAGACTCGGATAAAAAGCCGAACGTGCCTGATTGACCGTATAATAGGCGTTTGCCAGCACCATTTCCGCCTGCACCACATCCGGGCGTTTGGACAGCAACCGCACGGGAAGTCCGGCGTTGATCCGTTCCGGGAATGTCTGTTGCTCCAGACTGCCCCGCTCAATGCTTCGGGCGGTTGTTCCCAACAGCGTGCAAAGCGCATTTTCCGCCTCGCGTTGCTGCCGCAGCAGGTCGTTGTGCGTGGCCTCCAGTTCGTGCAGGCTGGCACGGGCCTGGCTTACGGCATTCTCCGTTTCCTCACCCACTTTGAATTTCGACTCCATGACCCGTATCTGCTCTTTCCATACCTCCAACGTGGCACGGCTGATTTCCAGCTGCCCGTCCAGCATCAGGAGCGAATAGTAACCGTTGGCGATGCTCGCTATCAAGTCCGAACGGACTGCCTGCCGGTAGGCTTCCTGTTGCAACAACGTGGCCTGTGAGCCTTTCTTGGCGTTGCGCAGATTGCCGAAAAGATCTATCTCCCAGCTCGCCTGAATGGGCAACTCATAAGTCTTCACAGTCTTACTCCCGTCAGTACCAGTCAGTGTACCCTGTGGAGACAGAGCTAATGAAGGCAGGAACGACAAGCGTGCAGCCTTTAGCTGCGCTTTGGCCTGATCGACGCGCAGCAGGGCTGTCTGCATGTCGGTATTGTTCTCCAACCCGTAGCGAATCAGGTCTTGCAGCAATGTATCCCTGAACATCTCCTGCCAGGGAAGGTCGCCCAGCGTAAGTGAATCCGTCGCCGGGTTGCCGTCCGTAGTTTGGAAAAGGCTGTCCACCGGCAAGTCTTCCGAGTGCTGGTAATTGCGGTAGATATGGCAACTGCTCAGCAATGCCATACACATTATTATACATATTATCTTTTTCATACTTGTCTGTCTTTTTTTCGTTTACCCATTACCCGTTCTTCGATATGTTGGAACACGATGAAGAAAGCGGGGGTTACAAATAATAAGGCTACAGTTCCGATAATGAGTCCGCCCACCGTACCTACGCCCAACGACCGGTTACCGTTGGCACCCACTCCGGAAGCGAACATCAGCGGAAGCATGCCGAAAATCATGGTAAGTGCCGTCATCAAGATAGGCCGGAAACGGACGGTAGCCGCACTCATAGCTGCCTGCGTCAATGACATACCCGCTTGGCGGCGCTCGGTTGCATATTCTGTCATCAAGATTGCCGTCTTGGAGAGCAGCCCAATCAGCATAATCAATCCCGTCTGTAAGTAAATGTTGTTTTCAATCCCCCATATACGGGCAAAGAGGAAACTTCCCATCAGCCCGAAAGGTACGGAAAGAATCACTGCCATCGGGATAAACACGCTCTCGTAAAGAGCGCAGAGTATCAAATAGATGAACAGAATACATACACCATATATAATAATGGTATCATGCGATCCCGCCATCTGCTCTTCTTCACGTGTCATGCCGGAATATTCGTACCCGTAGCCGGTAGGCAGGGTCTGTACCGCTACTTCGCTCACGGCATTGATGACGTCTCCCGAACTGTATCCCTCCGCAGGCATTCCCTGCACGTTGATGGAGGAGAACATATTGAAACGTGTCAACGACTCCGCACCATAGGTCTTGGTCAGTTTAACGAACTGGCTGACCGGTGCCATCCCGCCGCTTGTCCTCACAAAGATATTGTCCAATGACTGCATGTTCCTGCGACTGTCCGAAGGTGCCTGTATAATGACGCGGTAAAGTTTTGTGAAACGGTTGAAATTGGAGGCATAAATGCTTCCGAAATAGCCGGACAACACCTCAAGTACCGCATCCGTGGTAGTGCCCGCACGCTGGCACTGCGCCTCGTCCACATCCACACGGTATTGAGGGAAATTGGCGCTGAACGACGTATAGGCCATCTGTATCTCCGGCCGTTTGTTCAGCTCGGCAAGAAACCCGTCGGTCACTTTGCTCAAGGCGTCAATGCCTTTTCCGCTCCGGTCTTGAATATAAAGCTCAAAGCTGTTTCCTGTGCCATAACCTGAAATCATGGGCGGTGAGAACACGAAGATGTTGGCATTCTTGATGCCCGCCGTGCGGCGGTAGATTTCCTCGGAAATGGCATCCACGCTGCTCTCCTCATCCTGCCGTTCATCCCAGTGTTTCAACTTGATGATAAACATGCCGTGAGAGGAGCCGCTGCCCGAACCCATGCCGAATCCGGCAACCTTGTTGAAATTGTCGATCTGCGGAATCTCCTTCAGCTCTTTCTCCACCTTGTTCATGATACTTGCGGTCTCCGCCAAAGTGCTTCCGGCAGGCGCGTCCAGGCTGACAAAGATGGACCCGGTATCCTCCGACGGGACAAGACCGGTCTTGGTGGTGCTCATCAGATAGCCGAGCGACAGGACCGCCAGCCCCAACGAGGACCATGCCAGCCATTTATGCTTGACAAAGACCTTGGTTCCCGACTTATATTTCAGCACAATGCGTTTGAAGGCCGAGTCGAAAGCCATGCGGAAACGGGTGGAGAACTCCGGTCTTTTCCCTTCCACCAGGATCTCGTTCGGACGCAGTATCAGGGCGCACAAGGCGGGTGAAAGCGTCAGGGCGTTGACAGCCGAGATACCTACGGCAACCGCCATCGTGATTCCGAACTGCGTATAGAAGATACCCGACGTTCCCCCCATGAAAGACACCGGGACGAATACCGCCATAAAAACCAGGGTGGAGGTGACGATGGCCGACGAGATACCGCTCATGGCGTCAACGGATGCCTTATAGGGCGAACGGTAACCTTCATCGAAACGGGTCTGCACCGCTTCGACCACAATGATGGCATCGTCCACGATTGTACCGATGGCGAGCACCAGCGCGAACAGCGTCAGCAGGTTGATGCTGAACCCGGCGACATAAAGGGCGGCGAACGTACCGATCAGCGACACAAAGATGCTGATGGTGGGAATCAGTGTGGAACGGGGATTCTGGAGGAACACATATACCACCAGTACTACCAGTATGATAGCCTCCAGCAGTGTCTTGATGACCTCGTTGATGGAAGCGTCAAGGAAGTTCTTCGTGCTCATCAGCTCCACGATTTCCATGTCTTCCGGAAGGGTTTCCTCCAGCTCGTCCAGGTACTTGTCTATATTGGTGATGATTTCATTGGCATTCGTTCCGGCCGTCTGGTTGATCATACAGGTGCTTCCCGGGGCACCATTTACCGTACCGGTATAGGAGTAGCTCTGCGCTCCCAGCTCTACGGTGGCGATGTCTTTCAGTTTCAGTACACGTCCGTCATCGTAAGCCTTGATGACGATTTCCTCAAATTCCTGTTCGGTTTCCAGCCTTCCGCGGTATTTTAATGTATATTGGTATACGTTCTTGGAGTCTTCGCCGATGGAGCCGGTGGATGCCTCGATGTTCTGGCTGGAAAGCGTCGTCTCCACATCGCTTGGTTCCAATTCATATTGTGCCATTACGTCCGGTTTTAACCAGATACGCATCGCATAATCTCCTCCCATTACGTTGACTTCACCTACACCCGAGATACGCTGTATCTGGGGCTTTACATTAATGGTCAGGTAGTTGGTCAGAAACGTCTCGTCATATGTACCTTTCGGACTGTAAAGCCCGAAGATTTTCAGCATACTGCTTTGCCGCTTCATGGTGGTGACACCTACTTTAGTCACCTCCGCCGGTAACAGCGAGGTCGCAGTGGACACCTTGTTCTGCACATTGACGGCCGCCATGTCCGGGTCACTACCCTGCTTGAAATAAACCGTGATTTCCGCACTGCCGGTATTGCTGGCGGTGGATGTCATGTAAGTCATGTTCTCCACCCCGTTGATAGCTTCTTCCAGCGGCACGATGACACTTTTCTGTACGGCTTCCGCATTGGCTCCGCTATAGGTAGTAGAGACACGGATGGTAGGAGGAGCAATGTCCGGATATTGCTCCACGGACAATGCATACAGACCGATTAATCCGGCTACTAAAATAACGACCGAAATGACTATCGAAAGAATCGGCCGGTCTATAAATCTTTGCAGTTTCATAAGCTATCCCTCCTTTTCTTCTTTTACTGCGGCTTCTTCTTTTCTTGCAGTGGATACAACCGTACCGTCCTTCAGCAAACCCGCGCCTTCGGAAACGATTACATCCCCTTCCTGCAATCCTTCTTCTACAATGTATTCCGTCCCGTCATTGATTTCAAAAACTTTTATCGGGGTGGAAACAGCCTTGCCGTCCATCACTTTATAAGCAAAGATACGGTTCTGAATTTCATAGGTTGCCCCCTGGGGAATGACGATACATTGCGTCCGGTCGTATGGTATGACGATATTCGCCTGTCCGCCGCTCATCAGACGTTTATCCTTATTCCCGAACACGGCGCGCATGCTTACCGTCCCAGTCGTTTTATCAATGATACCGCTGATGACATCTATTTTTCCTTTTTGTCCGTAAACCGAGCCGTCGTTCAACTCCAGCGACACTTCGGGAAAAGACTGCAAAGCCTTGTCCAAAGAACCGTATCGGGCTGTCAGGGAAAGTACCTGCTTTTCCGTCAGGGAGAAATAGGCATACATCTCCGAATTGTCCGAAACGCGGATAAGGGCATCCGTCATGGATGCACTGACCAATGCCCCGATACGGTAGGACGTCATGCCTGCATACCCGTCCACCGGACTTTTCACTTCCGTATAAGAAAGGTTGTTCCGGGCTTCTGTCATTTCAGCCTGCGCCTGCAACAGGGCGGCTTTGGCACTCTTGTAGTCATTCTGTGCCGTGCGCAGTTCAAAATCCGAGATCACTTTGTCATCGAACAAAGACTGCTTGCCTTCCAATGTCTGTCTGGCAGTCGCTTCGCCCGCTTCCGCCGTTGCCACAGCAGCCTCTGCCTTTTGCAAGGCTGCCTTGTACGGTACCTGGTCAATAATGAACAGCACTTGTCCTTTACGGACACGCGCCCCTTCCTCCACACAAACCTGCGTGATTGTTCCCGAAACCTGAGGACGCACCTCCACATCCTGCTTTCCCTCTATCACTGCCGAATATTTGACAGAAAGCTGCCGGTCTTCCGGCTTCAATGTCATAAGGGGATAATTCCCACCATCTTCCTGTTGCTTTGCATTCTGCCGGCAACCGGTCAGCAGGCATATGCAACATAATACTGATACAAAAACACTTCTTACCTTCATTTCTTTTTTTAGTTAAATTTGTTATTTATGCTGCGAAAATAAACTGGGAATCCCACTCCATTCTTGTACAAACGGCGCAAGAATTTGTCCGAATTGCCCTCCATTAAGAAACATTAGCAAATAGTATGTCTATTTGACGCATGAAATTGTTCAACCGGGACATCTTTTTATATTTTTGCAGTGTCACGTAAACCCAACGGAACTAAAATGACACAGAAAGAATTATCCTTGTTGTTTCCTCCCGATCTTTATAGGGAGGGACTGCTCTTGCTGGTATCTCCTGAAAGTTTTCACAAACTGGAAGGCAAGACTATTGAGAGAAGCCGTTTGCACATGCTCGTATGTGACGGTATTCTGGAGCTGGAACTGAATGGAAAAGCGTATGAAATGAGAGGACCTTCCCTTATCGATATCATGGATACCGTCACGGTCCGGATAAATAGAGCCAGTCCGGATTTGCGGGGCTGGTGCCTGTTCATCACTTTCGAGTTTGCCAGCGAGTCCCTGAAAAATCTCCGTCCCGGCCCGTTGAACCATTTGCTGGAACAGCTGTGCCTTCCCGTTTGGAGCCTCTCACAGATGGAAAACGAAATTCTTGAGAAACAACTGCTCCTGATAAAAGGGGCACTTGAGAATCCGAAACATTATTACCGGCAGGAACTCTGTGAAACTTATTTCAGAAGTTTCAGTCTTGAGCTGGGAAACATCATGTTCACCCATGAAGAGAACATGGACGGTGCGCCATCTTATATCAGTAAAAGGGATTTTGTCACGTTGAATTTCATGAAGCTTGTTTCAAGACATTTCATGGAGGAACATAATATTGATTTTTATGCGAAAGCCTTATGCATTTCCAACAAGCACCTTACACGTGTTGTCAAGGAGATGACAGGCAAGACGCCGCATACGGTCATCTGCAATGAACTGATACACCAGGCCATGGCCATGCTTGAGGATGACAGTGCTCCGGTAGCACAAATTGCGGAGCTGCTTCATTTTTCGGACCAGGCAGCGTTCTGTAAATTCTTCAAGAAGTACAAGAAAGTCTCCCCCATGGCATATAGGAGAAGACATATCGGATAACCTGTAGTTCTCTGGCCGTATTTTGCCACGCATCAGATTCCAATTACAAACAACTTGTCTGTTGCATAATTTTGCGGCAAGAGTCTGGCAGGCTCCGCATAGCAAGACCTGCCTGGAATCCGAGCAGCAAACCGGCGACAATCTGCATCCATTGCCTTTGGTAGATACTTTATCCCCGGTAACAGAATTTGCAGGGGGAATAAACAGTGCATACGTACAGATGATATATTGCATAAAAGTGGGAGATATTGCTCCTCAAAGGATCGGTGTATAAGGCAGGTAGAATATAGATAAGATTCTCCAAGGTTACAATATTCATAACATATCTTTTTATCATAGTAACTTTATTCTGCCCCCTGCAACTTATTCTCATACGCTTCCAGTTCCTTCTTGCTCCGGCTGGACGTTACCAAATAATCCCTGAAAAGATGAGGAGCACCGCTATTGTCTTTATTGAATGGATCCATTCCCCAACATCCGGCCACGATGTAGGCTACAAACGGCTGGATATAATTCTACATTTCGGTTACCGTGAGGCGGAGATTTTTCTACCTCAGCCTATTATTTGCAAATTTCTCTCTCGTTTTTTTTAGTATCTTTACAGACAGATAAAAGAGTTATTTGAAAGCATGAGGAATATAGTGCTTCTGAACAGGCTGGCATTTTCTTATCCGTTACCTATTCTCATGCGAGTTTACTGCAAACAGTTGATAGTCAAATAAAATATCTCAGACTTCAACAAATATAGGGAAAAGTCAGTGCGCCTTCACCAACCTTTATTTTTTCATTTATTGTGCAAACTATCCAACCATGATACGTAGTCCCGGTCCATTCTCAGACTAACCTTATGCATCTTCGACAATACAAAAAATTAAAGAAACACTGCAACTACAGTATTTCTTTAATTTCGTATTTACGTATCTGTCTACCTCTTTATTTTTCATCCACAGGCTTGTCCTAACTTCGTACGGTCCACCAGAGAAGATTTTATCCTCTCCTGCAGGAATTCGTTCAGATCCTTGTGTGGCAGATAGTGCACGGCCTTGTCAATCACTTTTTCACATTGCCTTCCGATCTCCTCCACCGCCTTCCTGCCGGCTTCATCATTATCCAGGAAGCAACAGACCTGTCCGTAGCTTCTAAGGATATCCACTGCCTTGGGCAGGTTGGCCACAGAATTGAGCACCACGCAGTCCGGCACGGCTTGCCCTTTCTTCAAGGCCAGATACGAGAGATAGTCCATGAACCCCTCGAAAACCAGTACCGATGACTGCCGTCTATCCCCTGCATTATGGCTGACATGCGTGATATCCTTGGGAGAGACCGCTCCTTTGAAATACGGGTTGCGTATCTCAAGCCCTCCTTTCCTGTTTTTGAAACCGACCGCGAAATACCATTTGCCGCGCATGCGGTAATGTACCTCCACGCATTCCCTTGAGGCGATATCGGAAGGAATGCCCCTTGTCCCGAGATAATCCAGCAGGACGGTGTTCTTAAGAGGTGAGACGCGCAGCTCCTCAAAGACCGATGCCACAGTCCGTCCTTTCGCAGGAGAAGGAACCGGCCTGAACGCCGGAAAACCGCTCCCGATCCTCTGCAATACGGTCGGGATATCCGTCACCCCGTACAGCCTTTGTGCCAGGTCGATGATACTGCCCCCGGTTCCCTCCCCGAAATCATGTCACAGGTTCAAGGAAAGGCTGACCTTGAATGACGGGGTACGCTCCTGCCTGAAAGGCGAAAGGTACCATACACTGTCCCCCTGTCTTCTGACAGGCGAGAATCCCGCCCGCCCGAGGAAATCCTCCAGCGGAATCTTCTTTACTTCCTCGATGTTCATCGCTTGCTTGTTTTACAGGTTATTTAAAAGGCGGCCATGAGAGCGGGTCCAGCAAGACACCGTCCTTCCTTAATTCAAAATGCAGGTGGTTGCCGGTCGCCACCCCCGTATGTCCGACATCCCCGATATGCTGCCCGATACGGACAAGGGTGCCCGCCTTTACATGCAGCCCGCTCATATGCGCGTACAATGTCGAATATCCTTCCGCATGCCGGATATGCACGAACCAACCGTAACTCCGGCTGTAACGTGCCTCGGTGACCCTGCCGTTACCCGCACTGTACACGGGGGTGCCACAGGGAGCGGCCAGGTCCACCCCCTGGTGGAACAGCCTCCTTCCCTTTACCGGATGTACCCTCATACCGAACGTGGACGAGACCCTGAAACGGGTGTATCTTCTGTCAAGGGGGAAGAGTACGGGATAATCCGTCAGGAGAATGAGGCCACGTCGGGACCTTCAAGGAACCGTTCACTTCCCGGCAGTACCGGTGGAACGTTCCTTTAACAATTCACCCTTGTTTCCGCCAGCCGTACCGTCCCCCCTCACACAGGAGGAGACTGACAAAAGGTGACAAAACATGACTATCAATGACAACTTTCTCATAATCAGAATATTTTAAGACGAAGATAGTAATTTTATCTCCCGAAACGATTTATCCACTTTAAAATTTAACAGTATGGAAGAGGTAAAACCGGCTGCCACAGGCAGCGAAAACGCCACTCAGGAACAGGGTTACCTGATGGCTTACGACAAGAAGGAACAGAAGGCGAAAGGTGTCAAGGGCATCGCGGCAAACGGGGAGCTGGAGACGCTCGAGGCCAATGAAACGAACAAGAGCCAGTTTATCCGTGTGGACCAGTACGGGAATTTCTTCACCAACTTCGGGAAGAACTTCATGTACCAGTACAACCATCCGACACGCTATGCGCTGTACCGGATGGAGGAGAAGACTCCGGTGGAGGAAGCGAAACGCAGGATTGAGCAGGCCCAGCTCCCCGAGAACGAGTCTTTAAGACGCGAGCTCTCCCGGGATAACCGAATCTACAACAACCACCTTTTCAACGAGCGCGAGATCAACTGGCAGCAGGCCGAGCGTTACGGGCTTACCCCAGACGTGCTCAGACAGACAGGCGACATGGAAAGGCTGTTGCAGGGCAGACAGTCCGGCATAGCCTATGACATCTCCATGAACACCGAGCTGGGACGCCAGAAGGGGGATGCCAAGCTCTCGCTCTTCCGCGACGAGAACGGCCTGGCCAAATTCGACCTGCACTTTATCCGCCAGGCTCCCAAGGTGGGACAGGAATACCGGGGATACAAGCTGGAGGAGGACGTGCTGGACGCCTTGAACCGGACGGGCAACGCCGGAAGGCTGGTAGACCTGGTCGTCGACTTCCGCAACAAGGAGACGAAACCGTGCTACCTTTCAAAAGACCCGGTTACCAACGAGATGTTCTTCCTCCCGGCGGACCAGGCTCGCTGCCCCAAGAAAATCAAGGATTACACGCTCTCGCAGCAGGAGTACGCCGACTACACGGCCGGCAAGGAGGTCCCCATCGAGTTCAAGTCCTCAAACGGAAAAATCCTGCGGACCTCCATCCAGATGAGCGCCGCCGAACGCGGGACCGAGTTCCTGTGGGAAAGAAGCACGAAGAAGCCGGAGAACAGACAGGGGCAGGAACAGAAGGACGGCTCGCCGGAGAAAACGCAGAAGCCTGAAAAGAGGACCTATGCGCGCAAATCAAAGATAACCCCGAAAATGTAACGGCATGGCATCCATAAAAGACAACATGGAACAACAGGAGGAGCTGTTCAGGCAGGACGGCGGAGGGTGCCTGCTCATCGGGTACGAAACCGGCATGGACAAGCCCCATGCCGCGATTTCCTACCAGCTTTACCCTGTCAATCCGGATCAGGACGGCATGACCTACCAGTTCCTCAGCCTGCTGCATGTCGGGATGGAGACCGCCCGGATATCGGCCTTCATTCCCGATACCCTCCTGGAGATCTACCGCTTCCCCCGTATGTCCGATGTCCCTTCCATATCCCGGGACATCCCCGTGAAGGAATACATCACAGGCAAACTGCTGCCCCATATCCAAAGGTGCGGCCTGGAACCGGTGGTGAGCGTCAACCTGCGTGACGCGGTGTTCATGAGGTCCGTCCTGAAACGGTCCATGGAACCGGGCGGACGGCTGCGGCTGACGGCCGCAGAGATCGACCGTCTGGTGGATTTCCGCCGGCAGCAGGACGAGAAGGCGTGGCTATACGGCTATGAGCCCGCCTACAGGCTGCCCCTGCATATCGTGGAAACATCAAGGGGCATACTTGTTTTCAGTGACGGGCCGACGGGCCGGAAAGGGCTGGAGGAGTTCTACCGGCACCTGGCGGACAACTACTGGTGGATACACAGCGAACCGGGACCGGTCAAACAATATGACATGCATTCCGTTCCGGCAAGCCTGGCCCCGCTGATTGACGCCTCCTGCAGAAAAGATTCCGATACCGGAAGATACGTGTACGAGTTCACGGACTCCCCGGTACGGGCGGACCTGCCCGATGAAAGAAAACTGGAGCCGGTCTTCTTTACCGACATGACACCCTCCGCTGAAGGATACCGCAACCTCACGGAGTTTTCCGGATGCGGGATGAGCGGGTGCAACGCGGATATCTACCGGCTACTCTCCCTTACCCGCCACTTCGACCGGCAGCGCCCTTCTCA
>OAWM01000573.1_pt1 | contig 23672 bp, 23 predicted proteins | sample 1495501 | NCBI WGS metagenome assembly OAWM01 (sample SAMEA2580210, study PRJEB22360) | human gut metagenome | biome: human gut; feature: human-associated habitat; material: faeces | place: Denmark | collected 2008/2010 | reverse complement strand
CCGACTGCAGCTTGTCCAAGGCGGACTTAGAGGCCGTAAAAAGGTCCGAAAAGCCCCGTCTGACGCTGTTGCTATCAACGGCGTCAGCTATATTTTTGAATACATCTGACATAGTGAGAATTTTTTAGAACATAAAGAGGGAGTAGCCGAAAGGTCCCGTCGGACCTTTCAGTTACTCCGGGAAAGGCTTATTTATGCATCCTGCGCATAATCGCTGTTCCATTCATTTTCATCATCCCCCTTTGTTCCCTCCAGCTTGATGACAAAGCTCTTTGCCGGGAAATAGGGAGTCAGGTGAATGTCGAGGAAGATACGGTCCTTCTGCTTCGGGTCTCTCTCGAAGCGCAGGATCTTGAATTTTTCAATCAGGCGTCCGGGACCTTGTATGCTGTCCAAGAAATTACTAATTTGACCGCGTAAATCCCTCTCAGCCTTGCTGTTCCAATTTTCGAAAGCACGACGGTTAAGAAAATCCATCAATACTTTTGTCACCCAATCGAACACACGTACCACCGAATAGGTCTGCAAGCCCAGATTGTCACCGTTGAACAGGGTCTTGGCCGAGAAAGCCATGACTTTGCCGTATTCCTTTACCATCGGTATCAGACCGATTTTTTCTATTTCGGAAATTTCGCTTTTCTTCAGACTGAAAGCCACACTGTCCACCTCGCTCATGGAGCCGTACTTCTTTCCGGCAGTGACCTGTGCCATCACCGTCTTATAGACACTGCCCGCCAGTGCAGCCGAAGGCGGAATCAGCAAGTCTTCCGTTTCTCCCAGTTCGGCATAGCGTCCACGCCCAACCAGATAGTTGCAGGTCATGCAAACGTTGGACTTGTACACATCGCCACCCGTTAGGTTGGAATCGAAGAACATCTCAATCACATCGTCCGGCTTTTCAAGATCGGCAAAATCGGTGAAAATCATGACCTTGTTGTCGTGGGCTATTTTTGCCCATTTCTCCACCACCTTGTTGGAACCCAGGTATCCGGGGATTACCAGCAGGGAATAGTTGGTGCGCAGGTCCAAACGGTCATAGTTGGCACGAAGCTCGTCAGCAATGGCGTCGATGAAGAAAGAGTTGTCCAAATCGGTAAGCTGCGCCATGGACGCATTGACAATGGATACGTTCTTAATCTTGTCAGAATCCGTATTCTTGTAGAAAAGCATGACTGTGCGATAGGATTTTTCCAGCTGTTTCACTTCTTCTACCGCCTTCAGCTGATTTTGAGAAAGCAGGTCAGAAACGGCAGCAGACTTTTTCTGGCACAAATCCACCATTTCGCTGATGGACTTGCCGTCTTTCAGCATATCTATCCACATCTCAATCCTTTTTCCCAGTTCCTTACGCTCGTTAGCCCGTTCCCGGTCAGTAAGGAATATATTCCGGCGTGCCTTACGTTCCGGATTCAAATTCTGTATGCCGTCCACCGAAGATTCCAAGACATTGAAACCTCCGAACTTTGCCAAAGCCTGTAACTCCGCATTCAAGTTTTTGGTTTGTACCGCAGCCTGCTGTTGCTGTACTACGGCTTCCTTCTGTGTGTTCTGTTCACTCATGGTTCTCATTCATTTACAGGGTTAGACTTCTCGTTTCCTTTTAATTCGTCCAACATGATAGACAGTGTATTGACGAACGCCTTGCGTGTGGCCGGGTTTTCCAAGACCCGTTGCAGCACCTTGTTAGACCGTAATGATTTCTCCATCCTGTCGGCGAACTGCTTTTCAGCATTCAATCCCGACAGGAAAGGACTCTGTTCCGTCATTTTCTTCACGGAGAAGTCTCCCACATTGTGGAAACGGAAGTTTTCTTCTACAGGAGCACCTTCCGCATCAGCGAACTCGATATCGATTTCCGGCTGGAAATGTTCAAAGACTTCGTCAATGTTAGTCAGGCCGGTGACCACTTCGGGAGCTACCGGTTCGTCCTTTGTCAATTGCTCAACCAATAATGTCCGGTTTTGTGGAATTTCCGCAATACCTTCGGAGGCATCCATTTTCACTTCATTTCCGCCTATTCCGTAATTTCCTAAATCCATACTTAATTCGTTTTATAATTAAAAAATATGTTAGTAAATCTCATTCAACCGAAAATCTTACTTTTTCTTCTGGCCTTTGCCTGCTGCATGGCCGGGTTCTCCACCAGTTGTTTCCAATCCTCTCCCAACCATTCCTGAAGCTGGTGTTCCAGAATCTCCATATCAATCGGTGCACGTACCTGTCTGCCAGTGTGGAGCGCCAGATATGCCGCATAAGTAAACGTGGAGTTCCGTCTGATGTCTTCAGAAAGATAACTCCCGGCTGCCAGAGCAAGCAGAAAATACTCGAAAGCCTGATTCAGCTGTCCTTCCTCATAGCGTAAAAAACCACACATACGATAGCCTTCCATGACATAGTAGGGGTCTTTTTGTCCGGTAGCTTTCTCCGCCAGTCCTTTATACAGCGCAATTGCTTCCTCCCGTTTTTTCTCTGCCGTCAGAACAGCCGCTTTCATGGAAGTTGCCATTTTCCAGTAGCTATATCCAGCCGCTTCGCCATTATCCATCGCCTTTTCCGCTTCCCTGATCGTGTCGTCGCTGTACTTTATGCTATGTTTGTATTCCCGAATCGCATAACACGCTTCAGCGGCGATGAACAGGGCGGACGTCAATATATTCGTATCCTTCAACTCCCTGGCAATATCCAGCAGTTTCCGGATTTCCTTGTCCAACAGTTTCCAATCCTGCTTTTGTGTGCAATCCATGACGGCGCTCACTTGCTGTTTGAACCGGTTTTCGGGTGCAATCAGGTCATTGCCTGTATCAGCCCGTGCCATCCGGTTATGCAGGGCCGCCGCCATATCAAACTTGGGACGGATATGAATTACAGCCGAAGATTCATCCAGCTTGACACTTCTGTTTTTCTTCATGTCAATGGTCGTTAACCGGATTCCCTGCGGAATCCCTTCTTCCAATGCCTTCTTGAACCATTCGGTCCTGGAAAAATCCCTTTCCTGTCCCGGAGGAAAATAGATGCAGAAACAGGCATTCTCCAATCCGGATATGCATGCCTTGAATCGCAGCATCTCTTTCCACAGATTGGCTGTCGTATGTTCGACAGACGTATCCGGAACATATTCTTCTTTCAATAACCCATCGTGCCGCAAGGCCTTGATGATGTCGTATTTTTCCTCCACTTCCTCTGAAAACCAGCCGACATATTCCTGCCACAAGCGTTCGGTATATTCATCCCCGCTTCCCTCATACGGTGTGTCAAACCGGAAGAAAATATCTTCGAACTGTCCTACGGGCGAACGCTCGATTTCCAGGAACCTGTCAACCAGATCCACATCGTTTTGTCCGACAATCCATATAGCCAGTTTCCAGTCCTTCTTATCGACAATATCCGCCCAATAATCGACAGCCTTGTAGTATTCCTGTACAACAGACGCAGATGCTCCCATATCCTGATGGTTTTATGAGTTTAACTTTATGACTCCTCCTGTTACCGCTACATCAGCTGTTCCTTCGATTGCCAGGTTCGTGCCTTTGACCGTGCCTTTTTGAGTGCTCAAGTCATATTCTTTGGAAGCCTCCTGCTTGATATTGGTTCCGCTGCTGCCGATTATCTTCTTTTCACCGCTAAGTATCATGTTCTCACCGCCCGACAACAGTGTAATGCTTTTCCTCCCTTCAATGGAAATCGTATCAGACTGCAAGCCGATAGACTTGCCATCCATGATAATAACCGATTCTTCTTCGTTGGTGATGGTAACGGTCTTTTTTGCCATGATATTAATCGTATCTTTTCCGTCCAGCAGAATAAGCTGCTTCCCGGTCTGGTCCATGATAGTGATGCTTCCCGTCTCATCATCAAAAAGGATGGTGTTTCCACTTCGGGTAATGATACTTTTCAGTTTGTTGTCCTTGTCTCCGCCTTTTCCCGAATCCTTGTGGAACATGGCTCCGGTCACATAAGGACGGTCCGGATTGCCGTGTTCATAACCGACCATTACCTGGTCTCCGACTTCCGGAACAAATACCCATCCACGGTTCTTGGATACTGCATTGCTTGTTCCTGCATTAGGACTCTGTACCCTGATCCAGTTGGTCGTCTTTCCTTTTTGCCAGTCAAAGGCCACTTTTACACGTCCCTGTCCTTTTTCGTCATCATTCTTCTCCACCGTTGCCAACTCAGGCAATGCCAACGGCATTTTCACATTGGGCACAGGAATGTGTACCGTCTGGTCCGGGATGCCGACAAAACTATTCACATAATGCCCGTCCCGATGCACTTCGTGGGTGATTTCGGTGATACGGAATTTGCCTAAAGGCGACAATTTCATCCTATCCGGGAAAGCCACGTCGATAACCTCTCCGATCCTGATCAGACATGTCTTGCCAATGCCTTTTATGTTCAAGAGGCCGGCACCGGATGAATTCTTTACAATTTTCATCTGTTCGTCCAATCCCGCCTTGTCGGTGATATGCGGATTGGCCGCAGAAGTGGTGCGGGCACTGTAAGCCTTTTCCGAACAACCATGAGCTATGGACTGGAGGTCGTTCATCCCTTCCGGTTTTGCGGGCGTATCTGCATTATGTATTTTGTTCTCCTGCGCTACATAATCGTATCTGGCAGATTTCCCGGGTACCAGATTGGCTACCAAGCGTACTTCTTCCAAATCCACATCATACAAGATCTTCGTAGGGTCGTCCTCCTTGTCCGGCTTGCCAAAATAAGTTTTGGCGCCATCGTAATAAAACCATTCCCCATACAGGGCTGAAAGACGGTTCATAAAATCAAAGACACTTTCGTTGTATTGTGCCATGTAATGGATAGGCAAATTATATTCAGGATTAGAGATCAGATTGACTTTACCGTACTCCTGTGTCACTTCCTTTATAATGGCGGATAAGGTCTGGTCCGTCCATGAATCGAGTGTTTTATTATTTTCATACAATATAGTAGGGCTTGCTCCATGAATAGCCACTCCGCCAGTTTCGCCCACACTTCCAATCATTTCCACCTGGTTGATAATTCCCTCAAAATCATAACCTTTTCCAGTCTGCTTGTGGACAAATGAAATGTTGACGGTCTCCCCAATGTAATTGATGAATTTCTCCGGAGTCTGTTGAAAAGTGTTGTTAGGCGACAGATAGTTTACAATTATAGTAAACGTATGATGCCGATTGAAACCTTGATGAAGACGTAAAGAAACGAATTTTTGTTCTTCCCCCTTCACTGTGACTTTTGTGGCTACCAAATTCAGAAAACTTGCTCCCATACTTATATCTATATAAATTTCATTTAATAATCCGACTGGTCGGTATGTTTTTGAGTGCCGAAATAACCGGAATTGGTATATTCCGGCACTCTAAGAATTTGACTAGAAACAACCGTTAGTTGTTTTCCGGCCAGTCTTGTACAAATGTAGCATCAGCCATCTTCACCGTTTGAGCAGAGATGGAGAATTTAATCGTCATCGGATAAGAGTTTGCTACATTCAGTGCCTCCTCATACTTCACTATATACCCGTTCTCAAATACCAGTTCCTTCATTTTGGCATCCTCGTCTGCTTTCTTGAAGACGATGTTTCCGTTTACAGGCTGGTACTGCTTGAACATTTTGTCCAGTACAATCGTATCCGGAGTTGATTCAACCTCGACATTGATTGTACCACCATAGATGTCAGATGCCGGACGACCCTTAGGATCTACATCACGGTTGAACTTGACATCCCATCTCAACACATCAAACTCTTTCGAGTCCGAGAACTTAAATGACGCTTTAAATGCCATATTCTCAAAGTTTTAAGTTAATAAAAAGGTTAATTCTGAAATTTTCAGCCATCCATGACCTGTTGCCCTGTCATTTTTGACTTCTGATTTCGGTGCCCAATATATGGCATTTTGCGGAAATAACAAAGCGTTTTTGGAAAAAAATCGATTTTTCCCGAAAAAATGTCCTTTGGCATGAAAAAAACAGCTCTAAAAGTAGCTGATTTTCGTTTTTTGCCTTATATTTGCAGTGTTCTCCTGCGCAATTTTAAATCTTATTGATTATGGATACAGGAGTTGGTTTCATTAATCTTGATGATTCTGTAAAAATTGCGCTTAACATAGCACAGGCAGTGGCCCGTGAAAATGCGAACGAATATTACACGCCGTCGCATTTGTTAAAGGCCTTACTTCATAAAGAAGTAGGGTTGAGGGGTTTTGTATTAAGTATAGGCAAGGATTTAGGATATTTGGAAGAATGGGCAGATGTCCATATCGAGCAATGCCCGAAATCTACCCAATTGTCTGAAATCAAGCCGTCGGAAAAGATTGACAGCCTATTCCGTACTGCCGATGACGTACGTATAGAACTCGGACTGTTTGACATTAATCCTATATGTGTATTGGCTGCTCTGACAAAGCCGGGAGTCGCCTATTCAAGTGACCAGCTCAAATCCTTTCCCATCCTGGAAAAGGATATCCGTTCCATATATTATAATAATGAGCCATCGGGCAATTCTCCTGTTCCCATGACGGAAAGTTCTGTCCCGGTATCCAACCCATCTTCCTTTTTAACCAAATACTGCATGGATCTTACTGCCGTTGCAACGAACAGTCTGCATCCTGTAATCAACCGTGACCGCGAGAACCGCATGATCATGGAGATTTTAGGCAGCCGAACCAAATCCAATGTGCTGATTGTCGGCGATGCCGGAGTCGGGAAGACGGCTCTAGTTTACGGACTGGCGTGGGATATTGTGAACCATAAAGTACCCTCCTTCCTGGAAGGAGCCCGTATCTTTGAACTGGATAACGCCTCACTCATAGCCGGAGCGACGTACAAAGGAGAAATAGAAGACCGCCTGAAAAATATCCTGAAAGAACTTCGCGGCATAGACAACGCCATTCTGTTTGTTGATGAAATCCATGTATTGCTGGATAGCCGTCAAGGAAATTCGGGTGCCGGAAATGTGCTGAAACCCGAGTTGTCGCACGGCAACCTGACCGTGATAGGTGCCACCACCATTGACGAATACCGTAAGATCATCGAGCCGGACCATGCCTTTAACCGTCGTTTTGAGGTGATACAAATCAATGAGCCGGACATGAAGTCCGCCATTCAGATGCTGCATTCCGTACAGAAACAGTATGTGGACTACCACCAGGTGAAAATCAGCGAAGACGCAGTAGCCGAATGTGTGCGCCTTGCCAAACGGTATGTGAAAGACCGCCGTTTGCCGGATTCAGCCATCGGACTGCTGGATATGACACTCTCTGCCATTAAGATGGTGAATGAAACGGGGAAAAACGATGCGGAAACCCTGCTTGGCCAATTGGACGAAATTGAGCAGGCGGAAAAAGATCCTGTAGAGAAGGAAGAGGAACTGAGTGACCTGATATTTCTGATGCACAATAAGTTAAGTCCAATCCTGTTAGGGGTTATACCTGACGAGGCGGATGTACAAGAATTGCAGAAGTATGAAGAATTAGCAACTTACCTGAGAAATGCGTTGAATGCCATTCTCCAGTTTACTGAAAAGAAAATAGAGGAAGTCGGAGTCTATGAAGTAGCCGCTGTCGTTGCCAGCAAGACAGGTATCCCTATCGGTAAAATACAGTCCCAGGAAAAGGAACGCCTGCTCAATATGGAGGAGTATTTGCGACGCAGGGTCGTCGGACAGGACCGGGCGCTGAAGACATTGACGGATGCCATTCTAGAATCCCGCAGCGGCATGAACAAGCCGGGACAACCCATCGGCTCCTTCTTCCTGCTGGGACCCACCGGAACCGGAAAGACCGAACTCGCCAAGGCCCTGGCGGAAACACTGTTCAACGATGAGAAATCCATGATCCGCTTTGACATGTCCGAATTCAAGGAAGAACATTCGGCCGCCCTGCTATACGGTGCGCCTCCGGGATACGTGGGCTATGAGGAAGGCGGCATGCTGGTCAACAAGATACGCCAGCAACCATACGCCGTCGTGCTTTTTGACGAAATAGAGAAAGCGCACCCTTCCGTATATGACATTTTCCTGCAAATCATGGATGAAGGAAAACTGCATGACCGGCTGGGAAAGGAAGGGGATTTTTCGAACTCCATCATCCTGTTCACTTCCAATGTGGGAAGCGAGTGGTTGACAAGACAACTGGAATCGGGCAATGTGCCGACCACCAACCAGATAATGGAGGTGATGGGGCAGTATTTCCGTCCGGAATTCCTTGCCCGTCTGTCGGAAATCGTACCGTTTTCCCCTATCAGCGAAGATATCCTATTGAAAATATTCGATATACAATTCAACGGGGTCAAGAAACTGCTGGACAAACAGGGTATCAGCATCATCATCAGTGATGATGCCCGAAAGATGCTTGCCCATAAGGGTTTTACTCCCAAATACGGCGCACGCCAAGTGGCCGGCGTAATCCGCAACTATCTGCGCAGACCCATATCGCGCCTTATCATCAAAGAGGAGCTGTGCCAGGGAAAGACACTGGAGGTCGGTCTGGATGAACGAAACGAATTAACCTTGAATATTCACTCCTAAATTTTGTATGCACTATGTTTGGATATACAGTATTCTTAAAAATCGGCAATCTGGCAGCCACCTCGCTGACAGATATGTATAAGGACAGTTACCAACTGATAGGTTGTGAATTCGGATTCGCCCAAGGGATAGATGTCAAGGGACAGGTGCAGACGGAGGTCAAGGGCGGAACCTTTTATGTGACCTATCCCCACCTGCCCAACCGGGACATGATCCAGTGGATGCTGGATGCGCGCAAATACCAGAGCGGCGCCATTGTCGTGCATGACAACCAAGGCTCCGCTCTTGAGAAGATACTCTTTGAGAAAGCAACCTGTGTGGATATGGAAATCAGCTATATCCGGCAAGGAAATAGCTATATTGCGACCAAGCTGACCGTGCAGGCACAGAAACTGATGTTCGGCACGGAGGAATTTGAAAACCAGTGGGTACTCTAAAAAAAAGAAAATGCTATGGGACTCTTTAATTTTCCACAAGTGGACAGCGATGTGAATGTGATATTCAGCATTGACGGCGACGAATACGCAGTAGAACAGTTCAAGATAGGTTTCCACCAGCCTGTTGACGGGAACAAGAACCAACCGGAAGGAGAAGTACGCGGAGGGCGAATCATGATTACCCTTTCGCAAACGGTGAAAAACAATATCTACGGATGGGCCATCAAGCCGTGGGTAAAGAAGAACGGGGCGGTGCTGTTCAAGACCGGTACGTCCGGTGTAATATTTGAGGTGGCGTTTACGAATGCATACTGTGTCAATCTGAGACGGGTTATAGAGACTTTGGGACAAGGATTATCAACGACTCTGATTCTATCTCCAGAGAGTGTAAGTGTGAACGGTGTTGAATTCGATAATCGGTGGGTAAAATAATAAAGGTATGAGTAATAGAAAAGATATATGTATTTCTATTGAATATTTTCAATATTTGGAATCAATAAATGCTATGTATGAGGGCTATGTTAAAGGATTAGGATATGCTTATGTTGAATATGTAAATTTGAACACTCCTGTTTTTTTTCATTCAGATACAATTTCCATAAACTATAATATCTTTTGTTGTAATCCTATTCCTTTGCAGCGTGTAGATACATCAAAAGAAGCTATATCAAGAAGTTTGAAGTTTTTTTTCGTATTAGATGCTCGTAAACAAATAGATGACAAACAAGGAAGTGTAGTTAGTAATGAGGTATTATCAAACGACAATTACTATAAGAATGCTCAAAAATACATAAATAAAGGAATACCATATAAGTTTGGAGGTATGGATTCAACAGGAATGGACTGTTCTGGTTTTGTTAGTGTAGCGCTTAATTTACCTCCAAAATCGCGTTGGACTACTGGTTCAAAGGTAAAACCAGCAGCAGATTTGGAAGAGATAGAAATAAAAACATCCTCTTATGAAGAATTTATTCAATGCTTACAGGAAGGAGATATATTATTATGGGAAGAGAAAGGACATGTGGCCTTTTATGCAGGTAATAAATCTTTAATTCATGCCTCATATAGTAGAGGGGTTGCAAAAACAAATGATTTAGTTCTATGGTGGTTACCCAACAAAGGATATCCTAATAAAGTATATAGACAAATTAAAAAGTAGAAGAGTACAATGAAGTATTTATTTTTTTATATTACATTGATTATATTATCAGTTCAGGATTGTGTAGCTATTCTGATTTCTAAACAAATCAGAATACCAATGAATAATATAAACGGGATATTTATTGATAAAAGTGGCGATTGTTATATTGATGGATTTGCCGTTGATTCTTTGGAAAACTTTTATTTCTGTTCTGGAAAGGAACAACTTTATATTTCTTGTTTCTCTTCTGAAGGAGAAAAAAGATTCTTCAAAGAATTTACTTTTTCATCATATGGTCCAATGTACCTAAAAGATGATTATCTATATATTTATACTATTTGTGGGCAAAAAAGTGTTTTAAAACAGTATAGTATAACTCCATCATCTATATTATTTTCTAAAAACATCGAGATTATATCACAAGAAAGAATTAACAATATATTGTTTAAAGATTCTTCTTTTATTATAGAATTATTAGAAAGTGAGGATATTTATGGTCGTGTACATTTAAAGAGTAAATATCAACTTTTTGATTTTCCGTGTCAATATAAGCAAGATGTGAATAATCCATATAATCTACCACAATCAGTTTTTAAGGAGGAAGATTTGGGTCTAAATCAATTTATAGGTAGGTATAAACAATACTATGTTTTTTATAGTATATTAGATTCTAAGACTTGTGCTATCTCTATAAAAGATTATAAAGGAAAAATAATTGTTTCACAAACTTTGTCTATGGATTTTTTAGGAGATATACTGACCAGTTCTTATGGTGGCAATCCAGAAGAACATAAGAAAATAAGAAATAACAAGTTATACATATTAGGGCATAAAGAGGGATTTTTAATTATAACAATCTTACCTTTGGATGAGTTGTTAAAAATATAAACATTTATTAATAATGAAACAATATAAATCATTGATTATTTACACAGTAGCTAATAGTTTACTAAAAAAAACTTAGAAGATGAATTAGAAAAATACGGACTGGAACGGGTAGGAACGCAAGACATATTCGCCCTCCCGTTGGAGGAATACCGGACAAAGGTGCAGGCATTCAAAGCCTATCTGCGTGCCTACGCCCGCAAGCATCTGGACAGCCAGGACACGGTGCTGTTCGTGGAGTCACGCATGAACGAGGAACGGACCCTGACCGCCATGCTGCAAACCAATCTGACGAGTGAAGAAGAATAAAAAAACATAAGGATATGAGTGCACAATCGTATATTAAGTTCTGGACCGCCGAACCCTCGGAGCATGAGGAAGTGCAAGCATACGACCTGCTGGACTATGAGTATGACTTCGAGAAACAGGCCCGTCCGAACGGACAAACAAGCGGCGAGACACACGGAGGCAGGATGCGGGCAAGTATTGCGGGATTCCCTACGGAAGAACTGCTGGAATGGATGTTCAATTCAAGAATCCTGAAAGACGGGGAGGTGATGAACACTTCCGGCCTGAGCGGTGCCCCCAAGGAAGTTATCCGTTTCAGAGGCGCCCAATGCCTTGAACTCGACGTGCATTCGACAGTAAAAGAAAGCCGGACTTCGCTATCCATCCATTTCAGGGAAATGGAAGCCGGTGATTCGTGTCACTTAAACTTAAAATCATGAACTGGTTTAGCTCTTTGTTCAAACGAAAAGACTCCGCCGTGCCGGATGACCGCTACATGATGCGGCTGAGCGTCTGCCACGAGACCTACGCGGTAGAGGAGTTTGACCTGAAATTCAAACGCGATACCGACCGCAACGGACTGCCGGAGGGTGAAGCATACGGCGGCTTTGTCACCTGCACGCTTACCGGTATGCCGGGGGACGGACTGCTGAGATGGGCCGCGTACAGCCGGATGTACGAGGACGGAGACCTGCGGATTTACCGGAAAGACGAACCCGACCAACAGGCCGCATTCGCCTTGCGCTTTACAGAAGGCAACTGCATCCGTTTCCGGCGAAGAATAGACCATACCACCCATGAGTGCAGCATCGTCCTGCTGTTTGCCGCGAGAACACTGAAATTTACGAACGAAGAATTTGAAAACGAATGGCGCTGACGTATATGGAAACGAAATTTTGCAAACTGCCTTTGGACTTTGAGGCCCTGCTGAATGAAGATGTGGGAAACAACCATCTTGCCTCGTGTAACGAGATTGATTCGATTGACCAATTCATCGAGTTGCTGATCAGTACGGCCCCCGGAGAGCATACCTTTGACAAGGAGTTCGGCTGTGAGATATTTTATCTTGACTTTGAAAGCATTGTCTCCCATACCCGTTGGGAAGGACAATTCTCAGAATACATTACGAAGGCAATCACCCGATACGAAAAGCGTCTTATGAACGTATATGTACGGGTCAGCATAGATGACGCGACCCGACAGGTCAGTGTGTCCGGCACTTCGACCATCAAGAAACGCGTTCAGGTATATGTGTATGGCACTCTGGTACACACAGGAGAGAAGCGGTGCTTTTATTATGTGATTTATTTAGGTCCCATTTCAACCAGATAACAAGGTATATGAGCATAGAGAAATATAACAAGGAACAGATCAGGAACCGTATGCTAAAGTATGCTGCGACTTTCTGGGGAATCAAAAAAGCCGAAAATTTTGATCCGGTTGTCAAGCTCCTGCTAGAAGCATTGGCTAATGAAATGTATATGCTGGGAGAAGATTTTACCGCCATCGAAACAAGGCTGCTGGAAAAGACCGCCCGGATTCTGACACCGGGTATCCTGACCTCCCCTTTCCCCGCGCACGGCATCATACACGCTTCTCCCGTCGAACCCGTTTATCTGATTACGCGAGAATCGGGCATGTATTATGAAAGCGATTCGCTGATTCGGAAACTGTCGACAGGAAGTATTTCGTTTTATCCGGCATGTGATACGCTGCTGCATAAAGCCGACATAAGATATATGGTCTGCAATGACCTCCTGTACCGGATAGACCATACTCTGGAAAAAAACATGATTGCCCGTACGGAATCCAGAATGACTCCGCGTACCGTTTGGCTCGGTCTGACTGTGGATGAATCCATTACCGACCTTCGGAATTTCTCTTTCTATCTTGATTTTCCAAATCTTACGGAAAGCTATGAATACCTGTTCCTGCTTCCCTGTACGGAATGGTATGTCAAGGGAAAACAGGTTGTCATGCTGCGGGGAATCTACGAAAAAGACGATACACAAGATAACCCCATCCGTGCATTTTTCCAAAACTATGATGCGATGTTCCTCATAGACAAGGAAATCATGGAAATCTACAATAAACATTTTCTGAGCGTCCAGCAGTCTTTCCCACTTGATGATTCCTGTAAAGAGACATTGCCAGAAGAACTGTATCCTTGTTTCAAGGAAGCCGTGCGGGAAAAGATGCAGGACAAACTGGTCTGGATAAAGATACAATTCCCCGCCCATTTCACTGCAGAGATTATGGATGAACTGCAAGCTGGAATCAATATCGTACCCGTTGAAAACAAACTGTTACGCGAACAAGTGACCACTCTTGAAGACACTTTCAGGGTGATTCCCTTGCGGACGGATAATTATGAATCCCTGTTGTCCGTACACAGCGTGAAAGACTCGGACGGGAAAAGCTATCATGAACTTCTGTATCCGGAGGGAAATTCCAAGTCAGGCTATGGCACGTATTCCATCCGTAAAGGAGGGTGCGAACGGTTTGATTCCCGTTCTGCCAAAGAACTGTTATGCTATCTGCTGGATCTGCTGGATGATGAGACCCATGCATTCGGTTCCGTTTCGAGTATCAAGCTACAGGCACTCGCCACTCAAATGGAGCAACTAATGGCACAAATGAAACAAGCAGTTGACAACATGAATGAATTCAGAGAGACACCCTACTATCTGATGATCGACCAAGTATCCGGTAAGAGCCAGGTTACCGTCAAATACTGGACCACCAACTGCGAGATAGGGAACCAGATACAGGCCGGCGTGGATCTGTCGCCCAATGCCACCACTTATCTGGACCCAAGGACACTTGCGCTTGTCAGCACCACCTATGGTGGCAAACAGGCTCCCCAAAACCAGGAACGCATAGACATTTACAAATACGGTTTCATTTCACACGGCCGTGTATTGACCCAGAATGATATTATCAGTTTCTGTAAGAAAGAGCTCGGAGAACTGCTGGTACGCACGGATGTCAGGAACGGGGTAGAAATCAGCCCGATGCCCAGTGAAGGGCTGATACGTACCAAAGAGGTACATTTGATTCTCAAAGAAAAGCTGGACGACCCGTCACAAGAGAAGCAGATGAAAAACAATCTGAGGACCAAGCTTTCAGCCTGTTCGCCAGATACATTCAATTACCGGATATTCATCGAATACAATAAAGCCTAAATAACTTATAGCATATGGACCCAGTTACCCAACATCTCATTTCATCGTATCTGTTGATGCCCCTGCTTACCGTAATTTTCGGGATAGCAGCCTATTTCATCGCACGGAAGAACAGACTATTGAACAACAAGAAACTGATTGTTTATCTGCTTCTGTGCAGTATCGTGCTTGCCCTGCCCGGGCTGTCCGGATTTATGGACTACAATTTCATGCCCTATATCTATATCCTGCTGGTTATCCTGTACTGGATTGGCGGGTATTATAACCGGTATATCCTGCGCAAAGTGTTTTCTTCAGGCAAGGAGATGCCCTCTTTCGGCATACAGTGCCTGATGACAGTCACAGTCATGCTGTTAGGTGCCGGAATTTTTTCGGTCGTCTTCAACCTCTGCAACGAACTTCAATACGGGATATGGGCTTCGACCTGCATACTGCCTTTTGTATTTCCCCTTCTATATACCCAGACGGTAAAAAGCTATTTCGACATCCCCGTGGAAATCTATAAAGTGTGGAAATATTCGGAAGAATATGATTCAGAAACCCTGTATATCAACCGTGAACGAAGTATAGTCATCGACGTGGACATTTTCCGCAGGGTAGATGACCCGGTATCGGAACGTATCACCGGCAAGGCCTCCGAGGATGTCATTTTCGGGCAATGGTTCCAGCGTATGATTGATGACTGCAACCTCAAATCGCCCTCTTCGCCCATCGTTTATCAAAATGAAGGAGGGGCATATTATGAATGGGTATTCTATACCAAATCTTCTTTTTTCAGAAAGAGATTCTATATTGACCCGGAACTTACACTTGCGGAAAACAAGCTGAAGATGCATGATGTGATTATCGCCAAACGGGTAGCGAATGAACTAGTAACATATAAGGAATATTAAAACGCAATATTATGGCAGGAAATCAAAATAAAAGGGGCAACTATCCGCTTGTGAACTGGGCGGACGGCATGCCGGTCAAGAAGGAACACTTCGTCCAGCAAGAAAACCATTTTACGCACCGGCTGTGTGAATACCAGTCGTATCATCTGAACCGTACGAACTACGGGCTTTTACCCTTCAAGAAAGGAGAACCCGTTTCCGGAGATTTCAGCATCACGGAACTTGTCACGGGAACTTTGGAAGTCCGCCTGAAACGGTGCCATGCCATTACTTCGGGAGGATACCTGATCGATTATGACGCAGGAGACAATGATGAACTGACGGCCAGTTTCCATATTTCTGCCGATGAAATGGAAGACAAAGATCTGCGATGGGATGTCATCCTGATGGCCGATCCATTCGAGCACCGTCCTTCAGGTATTCCGGACGAAAAGGAATTAAGTCCCCGGCAACCCAACGCATTGCCCAAATATGCGTTAAGCGTACTGCCGACAGGGCAAACCAACGGAGGCGAGCTGGGCAGGCACTTTTTGCTGATCGGACGTTTGCGCAAGAACGGCAACCGCTGTGAAGTGGACGGTAACTTCATACCTCCCTGTACCAGCATGTCCAGCCATCCTGACCTGAAGAACTATTATGCCAAATTCGGGCAGCTTGTCGATTCCATCGAAAAAGCCTCATTCGATATTCTCGCCAAGGTGGAAAATGCGGAAAAGCAAACGGCGCTGGCCACAAACATCGGCATGTTGTGCCGTCATATCATGCTTTTCATATCCGACATTTATTTTTCCTACCGTAATGAAGGGCAATACTATTCCCCCTTGCATTTTCTGAATGTATTTTCCACACTGGCACACCACCTGTACGTATGCCTGAGTTTTATGAGCAAAGAGGAAAAAGAAGACCTGTTGAAGTACTTCAATGAATGGAACGGCATCACTCCCGGTGCATACGAAGGGCTGTTGCGGGAAAATTGCGGCTTGCTGTATGACCATCACAATATCCGTCAACTGATGGTAACTACCGAGCGTTTCCTATACCTGTTCAATGACCTGTGGACCACTCTCAGCCGTCTTGAATACATTGGCAAGCACAAGGAGAACATCGTGGTTGCCGAACGTTCCAGACACCCCAAGGAATCCAGTGAGACACGTTGGAACATATTGGACTAACCTGAATACCCGGAAAATTATGGCAGAAGAAACTGACAAAATCGTATGTTTTGACGAACGCTCCCATCCGTTCAATTTGCCGGACACCGACTTTAAGGCGGAAGTGGTGGCCAGCGGACTGAAAGAAAGCGGCTACGATGCGGAACGCACCCTCATTTCCAGGTTGGGGGACATACGGCGTGGCTTTTCGAAAGACATCCACGATGTCCACTCGGAATATTCCCAATACGACCTGACAGATTACCTGTATCTCTATGTGAACAGACGGAGCATTTATGACACACTCCCCGAAGGGATTTTCCATAAGAACCTCTATCAGTCCGACAAAAGCTCCAAAGAGCAGATACTGGATGAAATCCGGATTCACCGGGATGAAGAGTTCTATGCCCGGCGCTTCTTCAAGCCTTTCGAGATAACCCTGGACTACATGCTGGTGAGTTTCCAAAACAAGGAACGCCGTATCGATGAAATGAACGTGCATCCGGACTTTGTAAGCATATTCTCCGACCAGTGGCCGGTGCTGAAACTGCTGCCTGTCCATCTGGCGATTATGCTTATCCGCATGTTAGCCTATATGGAACAGATTACCGTCAGCCCTTCCAAAATAAGCGAGTGCATGAGCATGCTGACCGGAGTGCCTATCCGTCTGCAAAAAGGAGAGAAAAGCGTAGTGGAAGCAGACCCGCATCTTGTCCCTAAATTAGGAGAATGCCTTTTGGGGGACACCATGGTCCTGGGGAACCGTTTTGCCGACGGCACTTACCAAATGCTGTTGGAAATCGGGCCGCTGTCAGCACTGAAGATGGAGACCCTATTCTCCGATACCATTGACCGCCAGATACTCAGCGACCTGATGGACCTGTTCCTGCCCGCTGACAAGGAAATACAAGTCCGTTATATCATACAGCAGGAGGACGCCCAGTTCAAGCTGGGAAATCCAACGGAACAAGGAGCCTATTTAGGAATCAGCACTTATTTGTAACCCATAAAACACCTATTCGATATGAAACCGAGAAATAATACGGAAGTAAGGAAAGCCTATCTGAAATTTTCCTGTTACCTGACGGGTTGCGTCATTCTTGCCGTAGCCATATTTGCCTGTTTTCTTAAAACGTCCAGTACGGAAGTGAAACGGATTACGGAACAGACATTGAAGTATGATTATGTCTATGCCAAAGAACTTTCGTTGTCAAACAGCGTGGATTCGGTCTATCAGTACATGAAGCTGATGAACACCTCGCCACAGATTAACGATGTTCTTCTGCAAAGCGTTGTCAGCGTGCGAAAAATGAACCTGTTGAAGTATATCCAAAGTATGGATGACAAGGATTGCAGGCTTTACAAGCAACTGCTGGGGAATATCAACATCTTTATGGGCGTAAAAGACTCCATCCGCCTGCTGAGCATCCAGGAAGAGATGGTGAAGAAAGACCTGATGCAATGTATCCAAGACAACTGGAAGACACGTCGCAACCTGAATGTCGGTTCCAACAGCAACCAATAAAACTGCAAATTATGAATGACAATAAAAAAACACTGAACAAGCGGGAGACCCTGATGGGGCATATTTATGTATTCCTGTTCTTTTTCGCAACAACCGTGGCATGTTGCCTGGCAATATTCATGTGGAATTCGGATTTCAAGATGTTTGAAGAGAAGGAGTTCGTGAAAATAAAGATGGACCGTATCAAGGATTTCCAACAGGAACAGGCCGACAGCCAACTGGCCATAGATTCCCTGTTCCGTAAAATCGAAACCTTTGAGCCGGGGGTACATGCCCAATATGAAGAAGACGATATCCATTACCTGATAAACAACCTGCGCAATATATACGAAAGAAACAGTTGGGACAAACGGTACAAGCTGTTTATGCACATAGCCGACTTTTATGCCATGTGGTTGGCAGACAAAAAACAATTGTGGAGTATCGAACAAAACATACAACTGTTCAAAGCCAATCTGGAAGAATGCGAGATCGGATTGCAGAAAAAAGAAGAAGACCTGCGCTCAGGCACTAAAAATAAATGACATGGGAAAGATTTATACCAGAAAGATTCTGTTTGTAGCGGCAGCCATGCTGCTGTGCATACTTATTGCCGTGCTGATCCGGATATTTTTCTCCAGCCGGACCGTGCGGATGACACTGACCCCCATAGAAGTGGAGGTCGGAGAACCCATCTATTATGCGGACAGTACCCGCAGGGCAAACACATGGCTCTGGGAGTTCGGCAACGGAGATGTCTCACACGAACGAAACGGACAATATGTGTTCAAAGAACCGGGACGTTACCAGGTACGCCTGCAAGTGGACCATTCGCTGGAAAAGAAGCAGATCATCACCGTACGGAAGAAAACAAACACTTACGGGAGCGAGCAGCTTGTAAAAATGAAAGCTCCGGCGAGCGCTTTCCAAGGTGAAATCGTGTCTTTCAAAGGATACGGACCCTCGAAAGAGTGGCGGTGGCAATTCGGCGAATCAGGAATCGTTGACTCCCGAGAACAAAATCCGCTCTATGCCTATTCGGAACCAGGCGAATATGAAGTGCTGCTGACTACGGAAGATACGCAATACCCTGTACGGCACAAGATTAAAATCCTTCCCCAGTATACAGAAAATGACTCTACTGATGTGCTTGTCATTATCGGAAACGATATCCGTGAACATTTGCAGGCCATCGTGGACGGCAGACCGTTCAATACCCATTATAACTATATTCTGAAAAAATATCTCTGTGGGAATCCGGACATAGCCGTCACTGTCAACAACCATAAAAAGAATGACTTCTATTCTTACTGCCAGGGGCTGAAAATCATCGCGCGAAAGAAAACAGTGATTGATGAAGTGTTTGTCGATATGGGCGATGACCTGAACAATGAATGCGTCATGCAGCTGATGGTGACCCAACACGAACGTTTTTCCGAATCAAAAAAGTAACGCGCCATGAAAAAGAACTTTATATCGCATCTGCTCCAGACTGGATGTATTTTCAGCATTGCCTGCCTGACAGCCTGCGGACCGGTACACCGTTTTACACGGGTGAAGAATGTTCCGCGCGAATATGTGCGGAACTATTCGGTGGAAGGAGTGAAAGCTCCCCGCAGTCTGTCGTTGTTCAAGCGCAATCCGTGGATTGTATTCGCCAAGGAACAAGGGACAAGCTATCTGAGCCCGAGCGGAAAGAACGAAATGCAGGCTGTGGAATACATGGATGCCTTTCTGGTCATCAAACGGAAAGGAGACTGGCTCAAACTTATCCAATATAACCCCGCTATCCTGAAAAACGGAAAACTGAAAGAGTGGAAACAGGCCCAATATTGCGGTTGGATGAACCAGAACGACCTGCTGCTGACCCGGAGCGGATTTACCGATGTCCTCACGGGATTCAAGAACAAGCAAGTGGTCATGCTGAGCGACACCGTGGCATTGGCCAATCCCTCAGCGTATTTTACCAATGATTCTGTGAAACTGTTTGAAAATACCGACCTGACACAGGAAGCCGGCAAGATTCCGCTTTACAGTATCGTGTACCCTTATAAAATATCGGAAGACAAGGGATGTGTACTCGTGGCAAACAAACCGCAGCTTGACGCCGACAGCATAGGACAGACGGTTGTCGGATGGATAGACAGAGGGCTGCTGACGGCTGCCGGGCAACAACTCCATATAGACATAGCCTCGCTGCCGGACAGTACGCTCATCTTCAAAGACAGAGAACGAAAGGACACCTTGCGGCTGTCGGCCGGCGACATGAAGCGGAAACTGGAATTTGCAGAGAGCTATCCTACCATCCGGTACAGTCCAGTATTGTTTTACAAGGAGAATGACACAAGCCTGTGTTTCAGGACGCATATTCCGATGCCGGTCATTGACAAACAGGAAAGCTATGTGCTGAACGTTAACGGAAATCCGATTTATTACAGCACTTTCAAGAATAAGATAGAGAAGGACTTGCAGAAAATAAACCTAGTGTTTGTCCTGGAAGGAAAAGAGAACACCATCCAGCAGTTTCCGGCCGTGGTGAACGCCATTCAGGGATTGCAGTCGCAACTGGTAAATGACGAGAGCTTTTCTTTCAGGTTCGGCGCCGTGCTGACCTTCAACGAGCCAGACAACCGGACAGACCCCATCTGCAAACTGACTCCCGACTACATGGAGCTGCTTGACTTCCTTTCCGCCAAGGCACGTAACGTCAAGCAACTGGAACCCACATACGGACGGTTCGGCAGCTGGTCAGGCGTTCAAATCGGGGTGGAACAGTTCAACAAATGCCCGGACGAGATCAACATACTGGTTGTCATCGGCGACAAAGGGTTCAACAGCGAATGGGCGGACTCCACTCTGGTAAACAAGCTGGTGAAGAACAACTGCCGCCTGCTGGGTTTCCAGCTTTACGGGGGAGAGCCGGATAACTTCAACAACTTCGTGCTGCAAATAGGGAACATGATAGACTGCTCGGCACCACGCATCAGCCGGAAGAAACGGGAGCTGGTGGTATATCCCGAGCAAGTCCGGAATGAAAACGAATACGCGGAAGTGGGCCATAACACCTACTGCCTGGACTTCCCCAACCGGAGCATGACACAGGGATGGCTGGTGTTTCCGCAAAAGAACGAATCGCTGGAACTGGAAGGGCTTACCTCTGCCTTGGACTCCATGCTACTACAAGTGAAGTTTGACAACACCCTGCTGAGCAACAGCCTGACAAGGGCATTCGACGAGGTGGGAACACATCGGTATAAGGCGGACTCGACAATGACGGACTATTACCATATCCGCCAGGCAGGGGTGCAACCGATATTGTCCGTGCTTCCGGATATCGAACCTGCCTGGAACCTGCCGGCACAGCCTGTCGTATTGCCGGACTCAGTGTCACGGACACTGGACTATTATCTGCTTGCCAACGAAGAGGAATTCAAGCGCCTGAGAAAATATGTAGAGGAACCCACTAAATTAATTGTGGACTATAAATACGAGGCTGTCAAGAAGAAAAAACAGGCGAAAGTGAACATCTGCGATTGCCCGGACGACTACTTCGAGACAGATACCGAAGAATCCACCGTACGCGTGAAAACGGACAGCCTGAACGTGCCGGAATATGCCTCTACCCGCCGTGTACGAAGAAAGCTGGTGCGGCATTTCCTGTCAGAACGCAACACGGACAAGTATTGCAAGGTAAAGAGGAAGACCTTTTTGAGAATGCCCATATCGGAAGCCTTGCAGCGGTTTACCTCCTGCCCTGCGGACTATCCGTTCTTTGAGGTCTATCGGGTCAAGGACCTGAAGGACAAGGATATGATTACGGACGTAGAACTGGACATGCTGATTGAATACTTCAAGGAAAAGAAGAAAATGCTGGACGAAGCAGCCGGCAAGTCGTTCAAATCCAACGGGCAGACCTATTACTGGATCAGCCGTGACCTGTTACCCTAATTGTTTATTTGAAACCTTACAGTTATGATTTATCAGGCAATATTAAAAATCGGAGGCAAAGAGATACCGTTGCTCTATTACAGCTACCGGTGTCATATCCGGCACTGTGACGATCCGAATTTGGGGCGAATCATACAGTTGCATATCCAAGTTTGTGAAGAGACAGGTAATCGAGAATACTTACCGGTTGAAGGGGATTTGATTACGCTCATGTTTGAGTGTTGCGGTGACGAGCAGTTTTTTTATGACTGGCTGAATGAAGGAGCCATGCACTACGGAGAAATCCATTTCATCTATAACGAAAGTGAGGTTGTGGATATTTTCCGGTTTTGGGACTGTTTCTGCTTGAAGATAGAGGAAAGCATGAGTGCCGGGAACTCTCCGATGGTGATGACCATGTATCTGTCGCCGGGGATTATCAAGAGGAATAATCTGGAGGCGAGAGAGAAGGAATGGAGGAAATCTAATGTACATTTAATAAAAACGGATAAAGTTGATAATGATATTGCTAACATCATATACATCAAAGATGCATATTGGATAACAGATGAAGGATTAAAATGTAGAGATATTACAATTAATGAGCCAGTAATATTATATATTCAACTTAAAGATTATGTTACCGGAAAAAATGTTACATTCCAATTTGAGTATTCTTTGAATAATCTTATCCAAAAGGATACATATACAGGTGTGATTGATTGCAATGGGATTGTTAAAATAGAGAATTTTATAATAAGGAAGAAATGAATACAATTAAAATTACATCACCAACTTCTAAGGTTGAAGGTAGTTGCGAACTTAAATATAAAAGATGCAACAAAAGACCGAATTCTATAGGACCATCCGATGAACAATATTATTTTGAAAGATTTGTTGATTTTATGCAAAGGCATATTGATTGTCATGATCATACTCCTCCTGTATATTATTTCGGAACAATTAGTGAACAACCCCCAAGTGAAAATGACAGCGAAATAGCTAAACAAAATATAGAGGAGTATATTATAAATGTAATAAAGAGTGATTGGGGAGCTATAAAATTATATTCGATTTTAAATAAAATAGAAATTATAACTATTTTTATTAATATAAAAAAAGAATTACAGGCATGCATAAATACAAATCAGATGGAACAAAACAAGTCTCCTTATCAGCATGGGAACAAAAAAGTTATACCATATATCTCTAATAGCTATGGATATAAATATTGTATAGCATTTGGCAAAATTCTACGGAAATATTTGAGTACAGATGGGCAACAATGGATAGATAAGACATTGGAATACCTACAAAATTATATGGAAGAAGGTGTCTGCGATGGGGCATGGATACCTACAAAATATAATACAAGTTTTGCCAAGCAATATTTGTCTGTAAATCCTACTGATTTTTATAAAGATATAGAATTAGACAATAAAAAATTTCAAATATTTGCATTTGCAACACATCCAGAAGCATATTTGATGGGAGGCTTAAGTACGCTTGTCAAAAAGAAACATTTTACAGATTTACTATTAATATTAATTACCCCAAATTTCATTGAATGGAAATCTTCAGAAACAAGAAAACAAGCACTGATTACAAGTGAGTCCATTTTTAAAGAACTAATAGACGAATTAAGAAATAAAATGATGAGGATTATTCATTCGTTAATAGATTAAAATCATTAGTGTCCAATAAAAATGGACTAGTTAAAAAATTAATCAAATAGTCCTTCAA
>OAWM01000560.1_pt1 | contig 24461 bp, 17 predicted proteins | sample 1495501 | NCBI WGS metagenome assembly OAWM01 (sample SAMEA2580210, study PRJEB22360) | human gut metagenome | biome: human gut; feature: human-associated habitat; material: faeces | place: Denmark | collected 2008/2010 | reverse complement strand
GATCGAGCGCGCGGCGTGAACGCCTTGTCCGCCCTACGGGTAGTGCGTTTTGTAGGCCTGATAAGACGCGGCAAGCGTCGCATCAGGCAACCCGCACAAGACTATCTCCTAAACCCCAACCACTTTACGCAAAATATCGATATACACCGGCATCAACGGGTGGCGAATTAACACCACCAGCGCCACCACGCCGATGGCAGAAATCAACGGCGTCAGCCACAACAAACGACCGCGGGACAAATAATGACTCAAACGGTCAGTCGCTTTACCGCTGCGCCATAACCGCCAGCACAGCCAGCCACCAACCCACAAAAACACCGCTGTTGCCAGCAGCAACCATTTAAACTCACCGCTCTGCATTCCGGCAGGAATATCGATCGCCGCGCCCGGCGGCCACAGCAGGCAGCCGATAATATTCGGCGTAATAAATTTAGCCACCGGCAGATCCAGCATTCCCGCCACCATTGGCACCAGCGGACGCGTCGGGCCAACAAAACGACCGACCAGAATGGTGAACATGCTGTGTTGATGCAACGCATGTTCAGTTTTATCAAGTAGTGCTTTGTTTTTCTTCAGAAATGACCAGCGATGCAACGGCTTTTTAAAACGCCAACCCAGCCAGAAAGAAATCCAGTCGCCCATCAAGCAGCCAATAATCCCTGCCAGCCAGGCGTGCCAGAAACTTAACTCGCCGCTGCCAATCAGCGCTCCCAGCCCCGCCATCAGCACCGTACCGGGTAGAATCAAACCGACCAGCGCCAGCGACTCCAGAAAGGCCACCAACACCACCGCCATCAATGAATACACGGTGGATTGGGTAATAAAGTGTTCCAGCAATGCTTGCATAATGTGCCTGTCAAATGGACGAAGCAGGGATTCTGCAAACCCTATGCTACTCCGTCAAGCCGTCAATTGTCTGATTCGTTACCAATTATGACAACTTGACGGCTACATCATTCACTTTTTCTTCACAACCGGCACGAAACTCGCTCGGGCTGGCCCCGGTGCATTTTTTAAATACTCGCGAGAAATAGAGTTGATCGTCAAAACCAACATTGCGACCGACGGTGGCGATAGGCATCCGGGTAGTGCTCAAAAGCAGCTTCGCCTGACTAATGCGTTGGTCCTCGCGCCAGCTTAAGACGCTAATCCCTAACTGCTGGCGGAAAAGATGTGACAGACGCGACGGCGACAAGCAAACATGCTGTGCGACGCTGGCGATATCAAAATTGCTGTCTGCCAGGTGATCGCTGATGTACTGACAAGCCTCGCGTACCCGATTATCCATCGGTGGATGGAGCGACTCGTTAATCGCTTCCATGCGCCGCAGTAACAATTGCTCAAGCAGATTTATCGCCAGCAGCTCCGAATAGCGCCCTTCCCCTTGCCCGGCGTTAATGATTTGCCCAAACAGGTCGCTGAAATGCGGCTGGTGCGCTTCATCCGGGCGAAAGAAACCCGTATTGGCAAATATTGACGGCCAGTTAAGCCATTCATGCCAGTAGGCGCGCGGACGAAAGTAAACCCACTGGTGATACCATTCGCGAGCCTCCGGATGACGACCGTAGTGATGAATCTCTCCTGGCGGGAACAGCAAAATATCACCCGGTCGGCAGACAAATTCTCGTCCCTGATTTTTCACCACCCCCTGACCGCGAATGGTGAGATTGAGAATATAACCTTTCATTCCCAGCGGTCGGTCGATAAAAAAATCGAGATAACCGTTGGCCTCAATCGGCGTTAAACCCGCCACCAGATGGGCGTTAAACGAGTATCCCGGCAGCAGGGGATCATTTTGCGCTTCAGCCATACTTTTCATACTCCCACCATTCAGAGAAGAAACCAATTGTCCATATTGCATCAGACATTGCCGTCACTGCGTCTTTTACTGGCTCTTCTCGCTAACCCAACCGGTAACCCCGCTTATTAAAAGCATTCTGTAACAAAGCGGGACCAAAGCCATGACAAAAACGCGTAACAAAAGTGTCTATAATCACGGCAGAAAAGTCCACATTGATTATTTGCACGGCGTCACACTTTGCTATGCCATAGCATTTTTATCCATAAGATTAGCGGATCCTACCTGACGCTTTTTATCGCAACTCTCTACTGTTTCTCCATACCCGTTTTTTTGGATGGAGTGAAACGATGGCGATTGCAATTGGCCTCGATTTTGGCAGTGATTCTGTGCGAGCTTTGGCGGTGGACTGCGCTACCGGTGAAGAGATCGCCACCAGCGTAGAGTGGTATCCCCGTTGGCAGAAAGGGCAATTTTGTGATGCCCCGAATAACCAGTTCCGTCATCATCCGCGTGACTACATTGAGTCAATGGAAGCGGCACTGAAAACCGTGCTTGCAGAGCTTAGCGTCGAACAGCGCGCAGCTGTGGTCGGGATTGGCGTTGACAGTACCGGCTCGACGCCCGCACCGATTGATGCCGACGGAAACGTGCTGGCGCTGCGCCCGGAGTTTGCCGAAAACCCGAACGCGATGTTCGTATTGTGGAAAGACCACACTGCGGTTGAAGAAGCGGAAGAGATTACCCGTTTGTGCCACGCGCCGGGCAACGTTGACTACTCCCGCTACATTGGTGGTATTTATTCCAGCGAATGGTTCTGGGCAAAAATCCTGCATGTGACTCGCCAGGACAGCGCCGTGGCGCAATCTGCCGCATCGTGGATTGAGCTGTGCGACTGGGTGCCAGCTCTGCTTTCCGGTACCACCCGCCCGCAGGATATTCGTCGCGGACGTTGCAGCGCCGGGCATAAATCTCTGTGGCACGAAAGCTGGGGCGGCCTGCCGCCAGCCAGTTTCTTTGATGAGCTGGACCCGATCCTCAATCGCCATTTGCCTTCCCCGCTGTTCACTGACACTTGGACTGCCGATATTCCGGTGGGCACCTTATGCCCGGAATGGGCGCAGCGTCTCGGCCTGCCTGAAAGCGTGGTGATTTCCGGCGGCGCGTTTGACTGCCATATGGGCGCAGTTGGCGCAGGCGCACAGCCTAACGCACTGGTAAAAGTTATCGGTACTTCCACCTGCGACATTCTGATTGCCGACAAACAGAGCGTTGGCGAGCGGGCAGTTAAAGGTATTTGCGGTCAGGTTGATGGCAGCGTGGTGCCTGGATTTATCGGTCTGGAAGCAGGCCAATCGGCGTTTGGTGATATCTACGCCTGGTTTGGTCGCGTACTCGGCTGGCCGCTGGAACAGCTTGCCGCCCAGCATCCGGAACTGAAAACGCAAATCAACGCCAGCCAGAAACAACTGCTTCCGGCGCTGACCGAAGCATGGGCCAAAAATCCGTCTCTGGATCACCTGCCGGTGGTGCTCGACTGGTTTAACGGCCGCCGCACACCGAACGCTAACCAACGCCTGAAAGGGGTGATTACCGATCTTAACCTCGCTACCGACGCTCCGCTGCTGTTCGGCGGTTTGATTGCTGCCACCGCCTTTGGCGCACGCGCAATCATGGAGTGCTTTACCGATCAGGGGATCGCCGTTAATAACGTGATGGCACTGGGCGGCATCGCGCGGAAAAACCAGGTCATTATGCAGGCCTGCTGCGACGTGCTGAATCGCCCGCTGCAAATTGTTGCCTCTGACCAGTGCTGTGCGCTCGGTGCGGCGATTTTTGCTGCCGTCGCCGCGAAAGTGCACGCAGACATCCCATCAGCTCAGCAAAAAATGGCCAGTGCGGTAGAGAAAACCCTGCAACCGTGCAGCGAGCAGGCACAACGCTTTGAACAGCTTTATCGCCGCTATCAGCAATGGGCGATGAGCGCCGAACAACACTATCTTCCAACTTCCGCCCCGGCACAGGCTGCCCAGGCCGTTGCGACTCTATAAGGACACGATAATGACGATTTTTGATAATTATGAAGTGTGGTTTGTCATTGGCAGCCAGCATCTGTATGGCCCGGAAACCCTGCGTCAGGTCACCCAACATGCCGAGCACGTCGTTAATGCGCTGAATACGGAAGCGAAACTGCCCTGCAAACTGGTGTTGAAACCGCTGGGCACCACGCCGGATGAAATCACCGCTATTTGCCGCGACGCGAATTACGACGATCGTTGCGCTGGTCTGGTGGTGTGGCTGCACACCTTCTCCCCGGCCAAAATGTGGATCAACGGCCTGACCATGCTCAACAAACCGTTGCTGCAATTCCACACCCAGTTCAACGCGGCGCTGCCGTGGGACAGTATCGATATGGACTTTATGAACCTGAACCAGACTGCACATGGCGGTCGCGAGTTCGGCTTCATTGGCGCGCGTATGCGTCAGCAACATGCCGTGGTTACCGGTCACTGGCAGGATAAACAAGCCCATGAGCGTATCGGCTCCTGGATGCGTCAGGCGGTCTCTAAACAGGATACCCGTCATCTGAAAGTCTGCCGATTTGGCGATAACATGCGTGAAGTGGCGGTCACCGATGGCGATAAAGTTGCCGCACAGATCAAGTTCGGTTTCTCCGTCAATACCTGGGCGGTTGGCGATCTGGTGCAGGTGGTGAACTCCATCAGCGACGGCGATGTTAACGCGCTGGTCGATGAGTACGAAAGCTGCTACACCATGACGCCTGCCACACAAATCCACGGCAAAAAACGACAGAACGTGCTGGAAGCGGCGCGTATTGAGCTGGGGATGAAGCGTTTCCTGGAACAAGGTGGCTTCCACGCGTTCACCACCACCTTTGAAGATTTGCACGGTCTGAAACAGCTTCCTGGTCTGGCCGTACAGCGTCTGATGCAGCAGGGTTACGGCTTTGCGGGCGAAGGCGACTGGAAAACTGCCGCCCTGCTTCGCATCATGAAGGTGATGTCAACCGGTCTGCAGGGCGGCACCTCCTTTATGGAGGACTACACCTATCACTTCGAGAAAGGTAATGACCTGGTGCTCGGCTCCCATATGCTGGAAGTCTGCCCGTCGATCGCCGCAGAAGAGAAACCGATCCTCGACGTTCAGCATCTCGGTATTGGTGGTAAGGACGATCCTGCCCGCCTGATCTTCAATACCCAAACCGGCCCAGCGATTGTCGCCAGCTTGATTGATCTCGGCGATCGTTACCGTCTACTGGTTAACTGCATCGACACGGTGAAAACACCGCACTCCCTGCCGAAACTGCCGGTGGCGAATGCGCTGTGGAAAGCGCAACCGGATCTGCCAACTGCTTCCGAAGCGTGGATCCTCGCTGGTGGCGCGCACCATACCGTCTTCAGCCATGCACTGAACCTCAACGATATGCGCCAATTCGCCGAGATGCACGACATTGAAATCACGGTGATTGATAACGACACACGCCTGCCAGCGTTTAAAGACGCGCTGCGCTGGAACGAAGTGTATTACGGGTTTCGTCGCTAAGTAGCCGCATCCGGTATGTAACGCCTGATGCGACGCTGACGCGTCTTATCTGGCCTACACGCTGCGATTTTGTAGGCCGGATAAGCAAAGCGCATCCGGCATTCAACGCCTGATGCGACGCTGGCGCGTCTTATCAGGCCTACGCGCTGCGATTTTGTAGGCCGGATAAGCAAAGCGCATCCGGCATTCAACGCCTGATGCGACGCTGGCGCGTCTTATCAGGCCTACACGCTGCGATTTTGTAGGCCGGATAAGCAAAGCGCATCCGGCACGAAGGAGTCAACATGTTAGAAGATCTCAAACGCCAGGTATTAGAAGCCAACCTGGCGCTGCCAAAACACAACCTGGTCACGCTCACATGGGGCAACGTCAGCGCCGTTGATCGCGAGCGCGGCGTCTTTGTGATCAAACCTTCCGGCGTCGATTACAGCGTCATGACCGCTGACGATATGGTCGTGGTTAGCATCGAAACCGGTGAAGTGGTTGAAGGTACGAAAAAGCCCTCCTCCGACACGCCAACTCACCGGCTGCTCTATCAGGCATTCCCCTCCATTGGCGGCATTGTGCATACGCACTCGCGCCACGCCACCATCTGGGCGCAGGCGGGTCAGTCGATTCCAGCAACCGGCACCACCCACGCCGACTATTTCTACGGCACCATTCCCTGCACCCGCAAAATGACCGACGCAGAAATCAACGGCGAATATGAGTGGGAAACCGGTAACGTCATCGTAGAAACCTTTGAAAAACAGGGTATCGATGCAGCGCAAATGCCCGGCGTTCTGGTCCATTCCCACGGCCCGTTTGCATGGGGCAAAAATGCCGAAGATGCGGTGCATAACGCCATCGTGCTGGAAGAGGTCGCTTATATGGGGATATTCTGCCGTCAGTTAGCGCCGCAGTTACCGGATATGCAGCAAACGCTGCTGGATAAACACTATCTGCGTAAGCATGGCGCGAAGGCATATTACGGGCAGTAATGACTGTATAAAACCACAGCCAATCAAACGAAACCAGGCTATACTCAAGCCTGGTTTTTTGATGGATTTTCAGCGTGGCGCAGGCAGGTTTTATCTTAACCCGACACTGGCGGGACACCCCGCAAGGGACAGAAGTCTCCTTCTGGCTGGCGACGGACAACGGGCCGTTGCAGGTTACGCTTGCACCGCAAGAGTCCGTGGCGTTTATTCCCGCCGATCAGGTTCCCCGCGCTCAGCATATTTTGCAGGGTGAACAAGGCTTTCGCCTGACACCGCTGGCGTTAAAGGATTTTCACCGCCAGCCGGTGTATGGCCTTTACTGTCGCGCCCATCGCCAATTGATGAATTACGAAAAGCGCCTGCGTGAAGGTGGCGTTACCGTCTACGAGGCCGATGTGCGTCCGCCAGAACGCTATCTGATGGAGCGGTTTATCACCTCACCGGTGTGGGTCGAGGGTGATATGCACAATGGCACTATCGTTAATGCCCGTCTGAAACCGCATCCCGACTATCGTCCGCCGCTCAAGTGGGTTTCTATAGATATTGAAACCACCCGCCACGGTGAGCTGTACTGCATCGGCCTGGAAGGCTGCGGGCAGCGCATCGTTTATATGCTGGGGCCGGAGAATGGCGACGCCTCCTCGCTTGATTTCGAACTGGAATACGTCGCCAGCCGCCCGCAGTTGCTGGAAAAACTCAACGCCTGGTTTGCCAACTACGATCCTGATGTGATCATCGGTTGGAACGTGGTGCAGTTCGATCTGCGAATGCTGCAAAAACATGCCGAGCGTTACCGTCTTCCGCTGCGTCTTGGGCGCGATAATAGCGAGCTGGAGTGGCGCGAGCACGGCTTTAAAAACGGCGTCTTTTTTGCCCAGGCTAAAGGTCGGCTAATTATCGACGGTATCGAGGCGCTGAAATCCGCGTTCTGGAATTTCTCTTCATTCTCGCTGGAAACTGTCGCTCAGGAGCTATTAGGCGAAGGAAAATCTATCGATAACCCGTGGGATCGAATGGACGAAATTGACCGCCGTTTCGCCGAAGATAAACCTGCGCTGGCAACTTATAACCTGAAAGATTGCGAGCTGGTGACGCAGATCTTCCACAAAACTGAAATCATGCCATTTTTACTCGAACGGGCAACGGTGAACGGCCTGCCGGTGGACCGACACGGCGGTTCGGTGGCGGCATTTGGTCATCTCTATTTTCCGCGAATGCATCGCGCTGGTTATGTCGCGCCTAATCTCGGCGAAGTGCCGCCGCACGCCAGCCCTGGCGGCTACGTGATGGATTCACGGCCAGGGCTTTATGATTCAGTGCTGGTGCTGGACTATAAAAGCCTGTACCCGTCGATCATCCGCACCTTTCTGATTGATCCCGTCGGGCTGGTGGAAGGCATGGCGCAGCCTGATCCAGAGCACAGTACCGAAGGTTTTCTCGATGCCTGGTTCTCGCGAGAAAAACATTGCCTGCCGGAGATTGTGACTAACATCTGGCACGGGCGCGATGAAGCCAAACGCCAGGGTAACAAACCGCTGTCGCAGGCGCTGAAAATCATCATGAATGCCTTTTATGGCGTGCTCGGCACCACCGCCTGCCGCTTCTTCGATCCGCGGCTGGCATCGTCGATCACCATGCGTGGTCATCAGATCATGCGGCAAACCAAAGCGTTGATTGAAGCACAGGGCTACGACGTTATCTACGGAGATACCGACTCAACGTTTGTCTGGCTGAAAGGCGCACATTCGGAAGAAGAAGCGGCGAAAATCGGTCGTGCACTGGTGCAGCACGTTAACGCCTGGTGGGCGGAAACGCTGCAAAAACAACGGCTGACCAGCGCATTAGAACTGGAGTATGAAACCCATTTCTGCCGTTTTCTGATGCCAACCATTCGCGGAGCCGATACCGGCAGTAAAAAGCGTTATGCCGGACTGATTCAGGAGGGCGACAAGCAGCGGATGGTGTTTAAAGGGCTGGAAACCGTGCGCACCGACTGGACGCCGCTGGCCCAGCAGTTTCAGCAGGAGCTATACCTGCGCATCTTCCGCAACGAGCCATATCAGGAATATGTACGCGAAACCATCGACAAACTGATGGCGGGTGAACTGGATGCGCGACTGGTTTACCGTAAACGCCTTCGCCGTCCGCTGAGCGAGTATCAGCGTAATGTGCCGCCTCATGTACGCGCCGCTCGCCTTGCCGATGAAGAAAACCAAAAGCGTGGTCGCCCCTTGCAATATCAGAATCGCGGCACCATTAAGTACGTATGGACCACCAACGGCCCGGAGCCGCTGGACTACCAACGTTCACCACTGGATTACGAACACTATCTGACCCGCCAGCTACAACCCGTGGCGGAGGGAATACTCCCTTTTATTGAGGATAATTTTGCTACACTTATGACCGGGCAACTTGGGCTATTTTGAGCAAAAAAAAGAGTTCGCCAGATACCATTTTGATGCGTGACGAATGCTTTGCCATCCAGTACCATAGCGCCCTTTCCATTCCTGGACCTGAATAACACCACTACCTCATAAGCACGGTAGCGGGTGGTTATTGCCTGCAATTAAAGATATAGAGCCGAACACATATGCCTTTTACACTTGGTCAACGCTGGATCAGCGATACAGAAAGCGAATTGGGACTTGGAACCGTTGTCGCGGTGGATGCGCGAACTGTCACTTTACTTTTCCCATCTACTGGTGAAAACCGTCTGTACGCACGCAGTGATTCCCCCGTGACCCGCGTGATGTTCAACCCTGGTGATACCATTACCAGCCATGACGGCTGGCAGATGCAAGTCGAAGAAGTAAAAGAAGAAAATGGCTTGCTGACCTATATCGGTACTCGCCTGGATACTGAAGAGTCCGGCGTAGCCCTGCGTGAAGTTTTCCTTGATAGCAAACTGGTGTTCAGCAAACCGCAGGACCGTCTGTTTGCCGGGCAGATTGACCGTATGGACCGCTTTGCGCTGCGTTATCGCGCGCGTAAATATTCCAGCGAACAGTTCCGTATGCCGTACAGCGGCCTGCGCGGTCAGCGTACCAGCCTGATCCCGCATCAGCTCAACATCGCTCATGATGTTGGTCGCCGCCACGCGCCGCGCGTCCTGCTGGCTGACGAAGTGGGTTTAGGGAAAACCATTGAAGCCGGGATGATCCTGCATCAGCAACTGCTCTCTGGCGCTGCTGAACGTGTGCTAATTATCGTCCCGGAAACCTTACAGCATCAGTGGCTGGTAGAAATGCTGCGCCGTTTCAACCTGCGCTTTGCGCTATTTGATGATGAGCGTTATGCCGAAGCTCAGCACGATGCTTACAACCCGTTTGACACCGAACAGCTGGTGATTTGCTCGCTGGATTTTGCCCGTCGTAGCAAACAGCGCCTGGAACATCTCTGTGAAGCCGAATGGGACCTGCTGGTGGTCGATGAAGCGCATCACCTGGTGTGGAGCGAAGATGCGCCAAGCCGTGAATATCAGGCCATTGAACAACTGGCAGAGCACGTGCCGGGCGTTCTGCTGCTGACCGCGACCCCGGAACAGCTGGGGATGGAAAGCCACTTCGCCCGTCTGCGTCTGCTGGACCCGAACCGTTTCCACGATTTTGCGCAGTTCGTTGAAGAGCAGAAAAATTATCGTCCGGTTGCGGACGCCGTTGCCATGCTGCTGGCAGGTAACAAACTGAGCAATGACGAACTGAACATGCTCGGCGAGATGATCGGCGAGCAGGATATCGAGCCGCTGTTGCAGGCAGCAAACAGCGACAGCGAAGATGCCCAGAGCGCCCGTCAGGAGCTGGTTTCGATGCTGATGGATCGCCACGGCACCAGCCGCGTGCTGTTCCGTAACACGCGTAACGGTGTGAAAGGATTCCCGAAACGCGAGCTGCACACCATTAAGCTGCCGCTACCGACGCAGTATCAGACGGCTATTAAAGTCTCCGGCATTATGGGCGCACGTAAAAGTGCGGAAGATCGTGCTCGCGATATGCTCTACCCGGAGCGTATTTATCAGGAATTTGAAGGTGATAACGCCACCTGGTGGAACTTCGATCCGCGCGTTGAGTGGCTGATGGGCTACCTGACCAGCCATCGCTCTCAGAAAGTGCTGGTGATCTGCGCCAAAGCTGCCACTGCGCTGCAACTGGAGCAGGTACTGCGCGAACGTGAAGGTATTCGCGCTGCGGTGTTCCACGAAGGTATGTCGATTATCGAACGTGACCGCGCTGCCGCCTGGTTTGCCGAAGAAGACACCGGCGCACAGGTACTGCTGTGCTCAGAAATCGGTTCTGAAGGACGTAACTTCCAGTTCGCCAGCCACATGGTGATGTTTGACCTGCCATTCAACCCGGATCTACTGGAGCAGCGTATTGGTCGTCTGGATCGTATCGGCCAGGCGCACGATATTCAGATCCATGTGCCTTATCTGGAGAAAACCGCTCAGTCGGTGCTGGTGCGCTGGTATCACGAAGGTCTGGATGCATTTGAGCACACCTGCCCGACCGGACGCACTATTTACGATAGCGTATACAACGATCTGATTAACTATCTGGCTTCACCGGATCAAACCGAAGGCTTTGACGATCTGATCAAAAACTGCCGCGAGCAACATGAAGCGCTGAAAGCACAGCTGGAACAGGGTCGTGACCGCCTGCTGGAAATCCACTCCAACGGTGGCGAAAAAGCCCAGGCACTGGCAGAAAGCATTGAAGAGCAGGATGACGATACCAACCTGATCGCCTTCGCCATGAACCTGTTCGATATTATCGGTATCAATCAGGACGATCGCGGCGACAACATGATCGTGCTGACGCCGTCCGATCATATGCTGGTGCCGGACTTCCCTGGCCTGTCGGAAGATGGCATCACCATCACCTTTGATCGTGAAGTGGCGCTGGCGCGTGAAGATGCACAGTTTATTACCTGGGAGCATCCGCTGATCCGCAACGGTCTGGATCTGATCCTTTCTGGCGATACCGGTAGCAGCACGATTTCACTGTTAAAAAACAAAGCGTTGCCGGTAGGTACGCTGTTGGTGGAACTGATTTATGTGGTTGAAGCCCAGGCTCCGAAGCAGTTGCAGCTCAACCGCTTCCTGCCACCGACGCCGGTACGTATGCTGCTGGATAAAAACGGCAACAACCTGGCGGCGCAGGTAGAGTTTGAAACCTTTAACCGCCAGCTTAACGCGGTTAACCGTCACACCGGCAGCAAACTGGTTAACGCCGTGCAGCAGGATGTTCACGCTATCCTTCAACTGGGTGAAGCGCAGATCGAGAAATCTGCCCGTGCATTGATTGATGCAGCGCGTAACGAAGCCGACGAAAAACTGTCTGCCGAGCTGTCTCGTCTGGAAGCTCTGCGTGCAGTGAACCCGAACATTCGTGACGACGAACTGACCGCCATTGAGAGCAACCGTCAGCAGGTAATGGAAAGCCTGGATCAGGCAGGTTGGCGTCTGGATGCCCTGCGTTTGATCGTTGTAACGCATCAGTAACGGAGCCGAAAATGGGGATGGAAAACTACAATCCACCGCAGGAACCCTGGTTGGTTATCCTGTATCAGGATGACCATATTATGGTGGTCAACAAGCCGAGCGGTTTGTTGTCAGTGCCGGGTCGTCTGGAAGAGCACAAAGACAGCGTGATGACGCGCATTCAGCGTGATTATCCGCAGGCAGAATCGGTGCATCGTCTGGATATGGCTACCAGCGGCGTGATTGTAGTGGCGCTGACCAAAGCCGCGGAGCGGGAGTTAAAACGCCAGTTCCGCGAGCGCGAGCCGAAAAAGCAGTATGTGGCCCGCGTCTGGGGGCATCCATCCCCCGCAGAAGGTCTGGTGGATCTGCCGCTGATTTGCGACTGGCCAAACCGCCCGAAACAGAAAGTCTGTTACGAAACGGGTAAACCTGCGCAGACGGAATATGAAGTGGTGGAGTATGCGGCGGATAACACGGCAAGAGTGGTGTTAAAACCGATTACCGGGCGTTCGCATCAATTGCGTGTGCATATGCTGGCGCTGGGTCATCCGATTCTCGGCGATCGTTTTTATGCATCACCAGAAGCGAGAGCGATGGCACCACGTTTGTTGCTACATGCAGAGATGTTGACGATTACCCATCCGGCGTATGGCAATAGTATGACGTTTAAAGCGCCAGCGGATTTTTAACCTTTCCTGTACGTTTATACCCTCATCCTAAGGGCTGCCTCTTGTACATAAATCCCCGAGTCCGGGGATTTTTTGTTTCTGCCAAACTGCTTTCAGTTGTTGCGTGTGGCTACGCTTTCCATTCGGTAATTCCCTTCCTGCTCCACAGCGAATTTTTGAACTTTTTCTTCACCCGTTGACCATCTCTTATATTTCATTTTAACGGGTCTGTTATGGTCCTTTCTGATTGTTATTCATGGGCTAATTAGCAGTCTGGTTGGCGATGCCCATCTCGGTGATCCGTGTCCTGCACGACGCCTTGCGTCACTAGCCTCTTCTCTAGCTCATCATGCAGGTCTTTCTAATTGTGAAATCATCCCACGCTACTGCTAAGGTTGAAGGGGCGTTCCAGCCCCTTCAACCTTAGCTTATTCTGGCTCATTCAATAATTGCGTTGTCAGTAATTTGTTCAGCAGTACTTTTTTAGTAGCAACTTCTTCAGTAGCAACTCCTTTAGTATCAATTTTTTTGGGGGGGATTTTATTAATAATAATTACCTCATCATATAGGGAGGTAGCACCGTTCACGGTAGCACCGTCCAGGATAGCACCGTCCAGGTTAGCACCGTCCGGGGTAGCACCGTCCGGGGTAGCACCGCCCAGGTTAGCATTCCACCCAGGTCTCTCATAAAGGATATCATTGCTACCTTTCATTGTTTTTTTACCAAGGTAACAATCCCTCATGTCAACGCCGGGAAGGTAAGCCTTTCTAAGATCAACGCCCAAGTTACCTTGGCCCTTATGCAGCTGCAACGTCTGAGTACATATCTTATTCTTTTCAATGAAAAAAGTGACACTTAACTCGATATCCCCGAAGGTCTGGGCGACCCAGCGCATATTGCCCTTTGCGACCAACTCATCCGGATTTTTTGCGCATGTTTTAAGTTTATTGAATAATTCCAGGCTATTGATAAACTTTTCTCTCTCATTCTCGTTGATAGCCCCAGTAAAGTATTCTGAGGCGTTGATGTTGCCAGTCTGGTTATTCACGAAATTGAACAGAAGTTTATAAGCCTCAGTCTGTTTATCTGACCAGAACAGATGGCGTAACGTCTCCCACAAGCGTTGAAAGATATTCATCTTCACGTCCATCTTGTCCCCGCTCACCATCTTATAAATATCGTTCTTGCTCATATTTAAAAGTGTAACCGGCATGCCTGGAACTGATACTTTCATGGTAATAGCCTCGCATTGAGTTAAAAACTCATGATGCGCGTTCTGAATAAATATACTTTCAAAAATCGCTCATTCAGGTATGTGTTTTTTATTTTTAAGACGTAAAAATATAATTCCGCTCGTCGTAAAGCTCTCAACCTTAAGCAGGGTCAACGCGATAAAACCTACAGAACCCCTCCCGTAAACCGTGCATTGAGCCTGTCCACCATTCTGAGTAAACGCCTTTTCTCAAAGAAGTGACCGCCAGGGCGGCCACCTTTAATCGTGGGCAGTTACTCAGCATCATTTACAGGGTCATTTAAACCCTTTCTGCTGCTTTATCAGCTCATATGCCTGCTGAATTTCCTGCGCTTTCTGCTTCGCCATCTCCATCATCTCAGGCGGCAAACCTTTCGCCACCAGCTTATCGGGATGGTGTTCACTCATCAGCTTACGGTAGGCACGTTTGATGGTGGTCGCATCATCCGTCGGCTTCACGCCCAGCACATTACAGGCATCTTCCAGCGTTGGGCCACGCTGCGCTTGCTGCCAGTTACCACCGCCAGTTTGCTGCTGATAACCGCCGCCAAACTGTGCACCGCCCTGCATCATGCGCAAAAACTGGTCAAACTGAGCGCGGGAGATCCCTAATTCTTCTGCAATGACATACAGCACCGCCCGTTCATTCGGGTGCAGTGAACCATCAGCAAACGCCGCCTGAATCTGGATCTCCAGAAACATACGAATTAAGTCAAAACGACCAAAGCAGACACTGCGAAACTGGCGCATCTTTTCGCGCAGCGGGTAATTGTCTGATTTTCCCACCCGGAACGCATTTTGCGCCGCAGTACGGGAAGCGCCATGAAGATTCATTCGGTCCATCAACTGGCTGGCGATATGAATATCAGCCTCCGTGACGCGACCTTTGGATTTGGTTAAATGCCCCATCACTTCAAAAGTGGTGGCAAAAAACAGCGCCTGACGCTCACGCTGGTTGGCGAACCACGCCATTTTACGGCTACGGGCTTTATCAAACATATGGCCAATTAACAGGCCTAACACTACGCCCCAAAAGCCGCCGCCCATCAGTAAGGCCACGGCCACGCCAATGATTTTTCCCCAATACTGCATATATTCCCCAAATCGACACACGGATATCAGGGCTATCTCCCACAATATAAAGGTGCTTTTACCGTTTTCCGGCTGCGGTCAATTGTGGGACATCGCCTATAATTTGCATTATCATACCTGTCATTCAATGCCGTGCCTAACACCACTGACGCTATTCGGACAGGATTAACACTAGCGTAGAGATGACGAGTACGTTAGTCTCTGACCGTTTGTCACGCGCAACGTTACCGATGATGGAACAATAAAATCAACGTATGAAAAAACGTATCCCCACTCTCCTGGCCACCATGATTGCCACCGCCCTTTATAGTCAACAGGGACTGGCAGCCGACCTCGCCTCACAGTGCATGTTGGGCGTGCCAAGCTATGACCGTCCTCTGGTACAGGGCGATACCAATGACTTACCCGTGACTATCAATGCTGACCACGCGAAAGGGGACTACCCGGATGACGCCGTGTTTACTGGCAGCGTGGATATCATGCAGGGTAACAGCCGTCTGCAGGCCGACGAAGTGCAGCTCCATCAAAAAGAGGCACCAGGACAACCGGAGCCGGTACGTACCGTTGATGCGCTCGGTAATGTCCATTACGACGATAACCAGGTGATCCTCAAAGGGCCGAAAGGCTGGGCGAATCTGAACACCAAAGATACCAACGTCTGGGAAGGTGATTACCAGATGGTGGGTCGCCAGGGTCGCGGTAAAGCGGACCTGATGAAACAACGTGGCGAAAACCGCTATACCATTCTGGATAACGGTAGCTTTACCTCCTGTCTGCCGGGTTCTGACACCTGGAGCGTGGTAGGTAGCGAAATTATTCATGACCGCGAAGAACAAGTTGCGGAGATCTGGAACGCCCGCTTTAAGGTGGGTCCGGTACCGATCTTTTATAGCCCCTATTTGCAGTTGCCGGTGGGTGACAAACGTCGCTCTGGTTTCTTGATCCCGAACGCCAAGTACACCACCACCAACTACTTTGAGTTCTACCTGCCATATTACTGGAACATCGCGCCAAATATGGATGCCACCATCACGCCGCATTATATGCATCGTCGTGGCAACATCATGTGGGAGAACGAATTCCGCTACCTCTCCCAGGCGGGCGCTGGCTTGATGGAACTGGACTATCTGCCTTCAGATAAAGTCTATGAAGATGAACACCCGAACGATGACAGTTCACGTCGTTGGTTATTCTACTGGAACCACTCCGGGGTCATGGATCAGGTGTGGCGTTTCAACGTCGACTACACCAAGGTCAGCGATCCTAGCTACTTCAATGATTTCGATAACAAGTACGGTTCCAGTACTGACGGCTACGCAACGCAAAAATTCAGCGTTGGCTATGCGGTGCAAAACTTCAATGCCACCGTTTCAACCAAGCAGTTCCAGGTTTTCAGCGAACAGAACACCAGTAGCTACTCGGCAGAGCCGCAGTTAGACGTTAATTACTACCAGAATGATGTTGGTCCGTTTGATACGCGTATTTACGGCCAGGCAGTGCACTTTGTTAACACCAGAGACGACATGCCTGAAGCAACCCGTGTTCACCTGGAACCGACCATCAATTTGCCGCTCTCTAATAACTGGGGCAGCATCAATACCGAAGCGAAGTTGCTGGCAACCCATTATCAGCAAACCAATCTTGACTGGTATAACTCCAGAAACACGACCAAGCTGGACGAATCCGTTAACCGCGTAATGCCGCAATTCAAAGTTGACGGCAAAATGGTCTTTGAACGCGATATGGAAATGCTGGCTCCGGGTTATACCCAAACGCTGGAACCGCGCGCGCAGTATTTGTACGTGCCGTATCGCGATCAGAGCGACATCTATAACTACGACTCGTCTCTGCTGCAATCTGACTACTCTGGCCTGTTCCGGGACCGGACTTACGGCGGTCTTGACCGTATTGCCTCCGCTAACCAGGTGACGACCGGTGTCACATCTCGCATATATGATGCTGCCGTTGAACGTTTTAATATTTCCGTTGGTCAAATCTACTATTTCACGGAGTCTCGCACTGGCGATGACAACATAACATGGGAGAATGACGACAAAACGGGTTCACTGGTGTGGGCAGGCGATACTTACTGGCGTATCTCCGAGCGTTGGGGATTGCGTGGCGGGATTCAGTACGATACACGTCTGGATAACGTAGCGACCAGTAACTCCAGCATTGAATACCGTCGGGATGAAGACCGTCTGGTACAGCTGAATTACCGTTACGCCAGCCCGGAATATATTCAGGCTACGCTGCCTAAGTACTATTCCACTGCTGAGCAATATAAGAATGGTATTTCGCAGGTAGGTGCTGTCGCCAGCTGGCCAATTGCCGATCGTTGGTCCATTGTTGGGGCCTACTACTACGACACCAATGCTAACAAGCAAGCCGACTCTATGTTAGGTGTGCAATACAGCTCCTGCTGCTATGCAATTCGCGTCGGTTACGAGCGGAAGCTGAACGGTTGGGATAACGATAAACAACATGCGGTATATGACAACGCAATCGGCTTTAACATCGAACTTCGCGGCCTGAGCTCCAACTACGGTCTGGGTACGCAAGAGATGCTGCGTTCGAACATTCTGCCGTATCAAAACACTTTGTGATTTGTTGATTTACCACGTAATCCGCAGTGCGGTTAATTGAAATGGAAAAAGTATGAAGAACTGGAAAACGCTGCTTCTCGGTATCGCCATGATCGCGAATACCAGTTTCGCTGCCCCCCAGGTAGTCGATAAAGTCGCAGCCGTCGTCAATAACGGCGTCGTGCTGGAAAGCGACGTTGATGGATTAATGCAGTCGGTAAAACTGAACGCTGCTCAGGCAAGGCAGCAACTTCCTGATGACGCGACGCTGCGCCACCAAATCATGGAACGTTTGATCATGGATCAAATCATCCTGCAGATGGGGCAGAAAATGGGAGTGAAAATCTCCGATGAGCAGCTGGATCAGGCGATTGCTAACATCGCGAAACAGAACAACATGACGCTGGATCAGATGCGCAGCCGTCTGGCTTACGATGGACTGAACTACAACACCTATCGTAACCAGATCCGCAAAGAGATGATTATCTCTGAAGTGCGTAACAACGAGGTGCGTCGTCGCATCACCATCCTGCCGCAGGAAGTCGAATCCCTGGCGCAGCAGGTGGGTAACCAAAACGACGCCAGCACTGAGCTGAACCTGAGCCACATCCTGATCCCGCTGCCGGAAAACCCGACCTCTGATCAGGTGAACGAAGCGGAAAGCCAGGCGCGCGCCATTGTCGATCAGGCGCGTAACGGCGCTGATTTCGGTAAGCTGGCGATTGCTCATTCTGCCGACCAGCAGGCGCTGAACGGCGGCCAGATGGGCTGGGGCCGTATTCAGGAGTTGCCCGGGATCTTCGCCCAGGCATTAAGCACCGCGAAGAAAGGCGACATTGTTGGCCCGATTCGTTCCGGCGTTGGCTTCCATATTCTGAAAGTTAACGACCTGCGCGGCGAAAGCAAAAATATCTCGGTGACCGAAGTTCATGCTCGCCATATTCTGCTGAAACCGTCGCCGATCATGACTGACGAACAGGCCCGTGTGAAACTGGAACAGATTGCTGCTGATATCAAGAGTGGTAAAACGACTTTTGCTGCCGCAGCGAAAGAGTTCTCTCAGGATCCAGGCTCTGCTAACCAGGGCGGCGATCTCGGCTGGGCTACACCAGATATTTTCGATCCGGCCTTCCGTGACGCCCTGACTCGCCTGAACAAAGGTCAAATGAGTGCACCGGTTCACTCTTCATTCGGCTGGCATTTAATCGAACTGCTGGATACCCGTAATGTCGATAAAACCGACGCTGCGCAGAAAGATCGTGCATACCGCATGCTGATGAACCGTAAGTTCTCGGAAGAAGCAGCAAGCTGGATGCAGGAACAACGTGCCAGCGCCTACGTTAAAATCCTGAGCAACTAATGGTTAAAACCCAACGTGTTGTGATCACTCCCGGCGAGCCCGCCGGGATTGGCCCGGACTTAGTTGTCCAGCTTGCACAGCGTGAGTGGCCGGTCGAACTGGTTGTTTGTGCCGATGCCACTCTCCTTACCAACCGGGCAGCGATGCTCGGTTTGCCGCTCACCCTCCGCCCTTATTCCCCCAACTCCCCTGCACAACCGCAAACTGCGGGCACATTAACGCTACTTCCTGTCGCGCTACGTGCACCTGTCACTGCGGGGCAGTTAGCGGTTGAAAATGGGCATTATGTGGTGGAAACGCTGGCGCGAGCGTGCGATGGTTGTCTGAACGGCGAATTTGCCGCGCTGATCACAGGTCCGGTGCATAAAGGCGTTATTAACGACGCTGGCATTCCTTTTACCGGTCATACCGAGTTTTTCGAAGAGCGTTCGCAGGCGAAAAAGGTGGTGATGATGCTGGCGACCGAAGAACTTCGCGTGGCGCTGGCAACGACGCATTTACCGCTGCGCGATATCGCAGACGCTATCACCCCTGCACTTTTGCACGAAGTGATTGCTATTTTGCATCACGATTTGCGGACCAAATTTGGTATTGCCGAACCGCGCATTCTGGTCTGCGGGCTGAATCCGCACGCGGGCGAAGGCGGTCATATGGGTACGGAAGAGATAGACACCATTATTCCGGTGCTCAATGAGCTGCGGGCGCAGGGGATGAAACTCAACGGGCCGCTGCCTGCCGATACCCTGTTTCAGCCGAAATATCTTGATAACGCCGACGCCGTGCTGGCGATGTACCACGATCAGGGTCTTCCCGTGCTAAAATACCAGGGCTTCGGGCGCGGTGTGAACATTACGCTGGGCCTGCCCTTTATTCGCACATCAGTGGACCACGGCACCGCGCTTGAACTGGCGGGACGTGGCAAAGCCGATGTCGGCAGTTTTATTACGGCGCTTAATCTCGCCATCAAAATGATTGTTAACACCCAATGAATAATCGAGTCCACCAGGGCCACTTAGCCCGTAAACGCTTCGGGCAAAACTTTCTCAACGATCAGTTCGTGATCGACAGTATTGTGTCTGCCATTAACCCGCAAAAGGGCCAGGCGATGGTCGAAATCGGCCCCGGTCTGGCGGCATTGACCGAACCGGTCGGCGAACGTCTGGGCCAGCTGACGGTCATCGAACTTGACCGCGATCTGGCGGCACGTCTGCAAACGCATCCATTCTTAGGCCCGAAACTGACGATTTATCAGCAGGATGCGATGACCTTTAACTTTGGTGAACTGGCCGAGAAAATGGGTCAGCCGCTGCGTGTTTTCGGCAACCTGCCTTATAACATCTCCACGCCGTTGATGTTCCATCTGTTTAGCTATACTGATGCCATTGCCGACATGCACTTTATGTTGCAAAAAGAGGTGGTGAATCGTCTGGTTGCAGGACCGAACAGCAAAGCGTATGGTCGATTAAGCGTCATGGCGCAATACTATTGCAATGTGATCCCGGTACTGGAAGTACCGCCGTCAGCCTTTACACCACCACCCAAAGTGGATTCCGCCGTCGTGCGCCTGGTTCCTCATGCAACGATGCCTCACCCGGTTAAAGATGTTCGTGTGTTGAGCCGCATCACCACCGAAGCCTTTAACCAGCGTCGTAAAACCATTCGTAACAGCCTCGGCAACCTGTTTAGCGTCGAGGTGTTAACGGGAATGGGGATCGACCCGGCGATGCGAGCGGAAAATATCTCTGTCGCGCAATATTGCCAGATGGCGAACTATCTGGCGGAGAACGCGCCTTTGCAGGAGAGTTAACGATGATCAATTCGCCCCGAGTGTGTATTCAGGTTCAAAGCGTCTACATTGAGGCTCAATCTTCACCTGATAATGAACGTTACGTTTTTGCTTATACCGTAACCATACGCAATCTGGGGCGAGCGCCAGTGCAGTTGTTGGGGCGTTACTGGCTGATCACCAATGGCAATGGCCGTGAAACCGAAGTCCAGGGCGAAGGAGTGGTTGGCGTCCAGCCACTTATCGCGCCTGGCGAAGAGTACCAGTACACCAGCGGTGCAATCATTGAAACCCCGCTGGGCACCATGCAGGGTCACTACGAAATGATCGATGAAAATGGCGTCCCTTTCAGCATCGACATTCCCGTATTCCGACTCGCCGTTCCCACACTCATTCATTAAAAGAATATGGCGACATACCTTATTGGCGACGTTCATGGTTGTTACGATGAACTGATCGCATTGCTGCATAAAGTAGAATTTACCCCTGGGAAAGATACCCTCTGGCTGACGGGCGATCTGGTCGCGCGCGGGCCGGGTTCGCTGGATGTTCTGCGCTATGTGAAATCCTTAGGCGACAGCGTACGTCTGGTGCTGGGCAATCACGATCTGCATCTGCTGGCGGTATTTGCCGGGATCAGCCGCAATAAACCGAAAGATCGCCTGACACCGCTGCTGGAAGCGCCGGATGCCGACGAGCTGCTTAACTGGCTGCGGCGCCAGCCTCTGCTGCAAATCGACGAAGAGAAAAAGCTGGTGATGGCCCACGCAGGGATCACGCCGCAGTGGGATCTGCAGACCGCCAAAGAGTGCGCACGCGATGTAGAAGCGGTGCTATCGAGTGACTCCTATCCCTTCTTTCTTGATGCCATGTACGGCGATATGCCAAATAACTGGTCACCGGAATTGCGGGGGCTGGGAAGACTGCGTTTTATCACCAACGCTTTTACCCGTATGCGTTTTTGCTTCCCGAACGGTCAACTGGATATGTACAGCAAAGAATCGCCGGAAGAGGCCCCTGCCCCACTGAAACCGTGGTTTGCGATTCCTGGCCCTGTCGCTGAAGAATACAGCATCGCCTTTGGTCACTGGGCATCGCTGGAGGGCAAAGGTACGCCGGAAGGTATATACGCGCTGGATACCGGCTGCTGCTGGGGTGGTACATTAACCTGCCTGCGCTGGGAAGATAAACAGTATTTTGTCCAGCCGTCGAACCGGCATAAGGATTTGGGCGAAGCGGCGGCGTCTTAAACACAGCCTGATATAGGAAGGCCGGATAAGACGCGACCGGCGTCGCATCCGGCGCTAGCCGTAAATTCTATACAAAATTACCGCCGCTCCAGAATCTCAAAGCAATAGCTGTGAGAGTTCTGCGCATCAGCATCGTGGAATTCGCTGAATACCGATTCCCAGTCATCCGGCTCGTAATCCGGGAAATGGGTGTCGCCTTCCACTTCTGCGTCGATATGCGTCAGATACAGTTTTTGCGCTTTTGGCAAGAACTGTTCATAAACGCGACCGCCGCCAATCACCATGATTTCTGGTACGTCACCACACGCCGCGATGGCTTCATCCACCGACTTCACCCACGTTACGCGATCGTCCGTACCCGGTTGACTGCTGAGGATAATATTTTTGCGTCCTGGCAACGGACGACCGATTGATTCCCAGGTATGGCGGCCCATAATCACGGGTTTATTTAAGGTGTTGCGTTTAAACCAGGCGAGATCGGCAGGCAGGTTCCACGGCATGGCGTTTTCCATGCCGATAACGCGATCTACCGCTAACGCCGCAATCAGACTGATCATTGAGATTTCCCGATAAAAAAAATTGTCGCCACTATACGTAAAGCGTAAACCGTCGTCGACTGGTGCGAGGATGATGTTGAGGAAAATTTTATATTCTGCTGGCGAGTCCACGCTCTCTCCCTGGACTCGCCGCATTACAATGAAACAAAAACAAACAGTTAGCTGTAAAGTGTGATTTACGTCACTCTTTATTAGGATGAGGGTTTCGTTTCCGGTTCATCCGCCATGTTGCCGGTATGTTTACCTTCTTCGGTTCCCTGCCAGCCATGTCGTTGAATTAATGACAGATGTTCGCGGTCCTCGGTAATGATCTCACTTAACATCGCGCTGGTGCGTTTATAGACCGCCGCGCGGGCTTTGGTGTCGTTCTCAACCATTGCCATCTCTTCCACCATCTGAATATTAAAGCGGCGGAACACATCGGCACGTTCTCGCGCTTCATACGGCCCCAGACCTAAACTTTCCAGTGCCAGACGCCCGGTTTTCAGCGCACCTTCGAAGGTTTCACGCTCCGGCTTTTCAACGCCTGCCTGACGCAAACGAATGTAGTGGTCGACATCGCGGGCGCGGGCAATAATCTGCAAATGCGGGAAATGTTCTTTCACCATCTCTGTCAGTTGCAGGTTGGTTTGCGGATCGTCGATGGCGTTAATCAGCACTTCCGCTTTCGCCGCTCCGGCAGATTCCAGTAAATCCATCCGCGTGGCATCGCCATAAAACACTTTCATACCAAATTTACGCAAGGTTTCGATATGGTCCGGATCGTGATCGAGTACCACCATTTTCACCCCGCTGGAGAGCAGTAAACGTCCGGTAATCTGCCCAAAACGACCGAATCCGGCGATAATCACGCGCGGCTGTTCTTCGTCGATCTCATCGGCTTCACGCGCTTCCTCAGTAGAAGATTGCTCAAGGCGATTGAGGATCACCAGCAGAATCGGCGTTGCTGCCATCGACAGCGCCACCGCCAGGGTCAGCGATTTCGCCCACTCCGGCTCCAGCACATTCGCCATCTGCGCCGCGCCAAATACCACAAAGGCAAACTCACTGCCCTGCCCTAACAACACCGCAAACCAACGACGCTGTTTATTTGGCACTTGCAACGGTCGGGCAATCAGCCACAGCATGGCGATTTTGATGATGAGGAAACCGAGCAGCAAAATGACAATGCGCAATGGGTTTTCAAGCAGCGTGCCAAAGTCTATCGACATGCCAACACCGATGAAAAACAGCCCCAACAGCAAACCTTTAAATGGTTCGATATCGCTCTCCAGCGCATGACGGTATTCCGAGCTTGCCAGCAGTACGCCCGCCAGAAACGCGCCCATCGCCATCGACAAGCCGACCTCTTCCAGCAGCAAACCAAAGCCAAACACGAGGAATAACGCCACGGCACTAAACACTTCCCGCAAGCCAGAGCGGGCTACAAAACGCAGCGCCGGACGCGTGACATAGCGCCCCAGCAATACCACCAGCACCAGCGCACCCGCCACTTTTAACGCCGAGAGAGCAAATGCGCCCATCGTCGTCGAGGCACTGCTCGTTGCCAGTAGCGGAATCATCGCCACCAGCGGGATCGCCGCGATATCCTGGAACAGCAGCACCGCAAAGGCACTGCGACCCATTTGCGTCACCATCAGATTGCGTTCATTCATCGCCTGCATGGCAATCGCCGTAGAGGAGAGCGCCAGCGTCATGCCGATCAATTCCGCGACCTGCCAGCGCAGCCCAAGTAACATGCAGAACAGCCCCAGCAGGCCGCCGCAAATCACCATCTGCAATGCGCCACAGCCGAACACTGCCGCACGCAGCTTCCACAGCCTTTGTGGATCGAGTTCGAGGCCGATAATAAACAGCATCAGCACCCCCCCAATCTCGGCAAAGTGCAGAATAGATTCGGCATCGGTCACCAGTCGCAGCCCCCACGGGCCAATAATGCAGCCGGCGATCAGGTAGCCAAGTACCGATCCCAGACCAAGACGTACCGCAATGGGTACAATCAGCGCTGCCGAACCGAGATAAATCAGCGCCTGAATCAGCGTATGGCTATCCATGACGGGCCTCCAGTCACTCCAGCAATTTCTCCCAC
>OAWM01000551.1_pt1 | contig 24803 bp, 19 predicted proteins | sample 1495501 | NCBI WGS metagenome assembly OAWM01 (sample SAMEA2580210, study PRJEB22360) | human gut metagenome | biome: human gut; feature: human-associated habitat; material: faeces | place: Denmark | collected 2008/2010 | reverse complement strand
AACTCAGCAATCAATAAAAATCACCAGTTGCCTTTTCGGCCTGATCCATCCACACCGGTTTATCGCTGGTTTTCGACCAGACGCGATGCAGGTAGCTGTAAAAGCGGGCGCGGTCTTTCCAGAAAAGCATGAAAGGCAGCGCCAGAACGCCCGCTGCAACCGCATAAGTACGGCGTAAAAAGATAAGCCATGCAGGATATTCTCTGTAGAGTTCCATACTTTTCTCCCCCTTTTGTATCTACCCGGTGAATGGCACCGGAAAAATGAATTTGTTTATCTGATGAAAATAGTACCGCCTTTTGTGTAATTTTACTACTCATCCGACCACTTATTTTTGCTTATTGATGGTTTATTTACATTCATCCTGTAATTAAGTTACACAAAAGTTAAATTAATACTAAACATTAGTTAAATCATGGCTTTTGCCATTTTTATACTTTTTTTACACCCCGCCCGCAGATTTTTGCGAAATCTTTGCAGCCAGAATTCTACCCTTCCGGTATCACTTTTAGGCCACTGGAGGTGCACTGTGAGTGCAGGCGTGATAACCGGCGTATTGCTGGTGTTTTTATTACTGGGTTATCTGGTTTATGCCCTGATCAATGCGGAGGCGTTCTGATGGCTGCGCAAGGGTTCTTACTGATCGCCACGTTTTTACTGGTGTTAATGGTGCTGGCGCGTCCTTTAGGCAGCGGGCTGGCGCGGCTGATTAATGACATTCCTCTTCCCGGTACAACGGGCGTTGAGCGCGTACTTTTTCGCGCACTTGGCGTCTCTGACCGTGAGATGAACTGGAAGCAATATCTTTGTGCCATTCTCGGCCTGAACATGCTGGGGCTGGCGGTGCTGTTTTTTATGTTGCTCGGTCAGCACTATCTGCCGCTTAATCCACAGCAGTTGCCAGGGCTGTCGTGGGATCTGGCGCTGAATACCGCCGTCAGCTTTGTCACCAATACCAACTGGCAATCTTATAGCGGTGAAACCACGTTGAGCTATTTCAGCCAGATGGCGGGCTTAACGGTGCAAAACTTTCTTTCTGCCGCCAGCGGGATTGCGGTGATTTTTGCCCTCATCCGTGCGTTTACCCGCCAGAGCATGAGCACGCTCGGGAATGCCTGGGTCGATCTGCTACGCATCACGTTATGGGTGCTAGTCCCTGTGGCGTTGTTGATTGCACTGTTTTTTATTCAACAAGGTGCGCTGCAAAACTTTCTGCCTTATCAGGCTGTGAATACCGTTGAAGGAGCGCAACAGCTGTTACCCATGGGGCCTGTAGCTTCTCAGGAAGCGATCAAGATGCTCGGTACTAACGGCGGTGGCTTCTTTAATGCCAACTCGTCGCATCCGTTTGAAAACCCAACCGCACTGACCAACTTCGTGCAGATGCTGGCGATCTTCTTGATCCCAACGGCGCTGTGCTTTGCCTTTGGTGAAGTGACGGGCGATCGCCGCCAGGGGCGCATGTTGCTGTGGGCGATGTCAGTGATTTTTGTCATCTGCGTAGGCGTGGTGATGTGGGCAGAAGTTCAGGGTAATCCTCATCTGCTGGCACTGGGCACGGACAGCAGCATCAATATGGAAGGTAAAGAGAGCCGTTTCGGCGTGCTGGTCAGTAGCCTGTTTGCGGTCGTGACGACGGCGGCTTCCTGTGGCGCGGTGATTGCGATGCATGATTCGTTTACCGCTCTCGGTGGCATGGTGCCGATGTGGCTGATGCAAATTGGTGAAGTGGTGTTCGGCGGTGTCGGTTCTGGTCTTTACGGCATGATGCTGTTTGTCCTGCTGGCGGTGTTTATTGCCGGGCTGATGATTGGTCGTACACCGGAATATCTGGGTAAAAAAATCGACGTACGCGAGATGAAACTGACTGCACTGGCAATTCTGGTTACCCCGACGCTGGTGCTGATGGGCGCGGCGTTGGCGATGATGACCGACGCCGGACGTAGCGCCATGCTCAACCCTGGCCCGCATGGTTTTAGCGAAGTGCTGTACCCGTGCTCATCCGCCGCTAACAACAACGGCAGCGCCTTTGCCGGATTAAGCGCCAACTCTCCGTTCTGGAACTGTTTACTGGCGTTCTGCATGTTTGTCGGTCGCTTCGGGGTGATTATCCCGGTGATGGCAATTGCCGGTTCGCTGGTGAGTAAAAAGAGCCAAGCCGCCAGCTCCGGCACGCTGCCAACGCACGGCCCGCTGTTTGTTGGCCTGTTAATCGGCACCGTGTTGCTGGTTGGCGCACTGACCTTTATCCCTGCCCTGGCGCTTGGTCCGGTGGCGGAATATCTCTCCTGATGATATTGAGTGAGCACTGAATATGAGTCGTAAACAACTGGCGCTATTCGAACCAACACTTGTCGTTCAGGCGCTGAAAGAAGCGGTGAAAAAATTAAACCCGCAGGCGCAATGGCGCAATCCGGTGATGTTTATCGTCTGGATCGGCAGTCTGCTGACCACCTGTATTAGCATCGCGATGGCAAGCGGTGCGATGCCCGGCAATGCGCTGTTTAGCGCGGCCATTAGCGGTTGGCTGTGGATCACCGTACTGTTCGCTAATTTCGCCGAGGCGCTGGCAGAAGGCCGCAGTAAAGCGCAGGCCAACAGTCTGAAAGGGGTGAAAAAAACTGCCTTTGCCCGCAAGCTGCGTGAGCCGAAATATGGCGCTGCGGCGGACAAAGTTCCTGCCGACCAACTTCGTAAAGGCGATATCGTACTGGTAGAAGCTGGCGATATTATCCCCTGCGATGGTGAAGTTATTGAAGGGGGTGCATCGGTCGATGAAAGCGCCATCACCGGGGAATCGGCACCGGTGATCCGTGAATCCGGCGGCGATTTTGCCTCCGTCACCGGCGGCACGCGTATTCTTTCTGACTGGCTGGTGATTGAGTGTAGCGTTAACCCCGGCGAGACATTTCTGGATCGGATGATCGCGATGGTGGAAGGCGCACAGCGACGCAAAACGCCGAACGAAATTGCCCTGACCATTCTGCTGATTGCCCTGACTATCGTCTTTTTACTGGCAACCGCCACGCTGTGGCCGTTTTCCGCGTGGGGCGGTAATGCAGTCAGCGTAACGGTACTGGTGGCGCTGCTGGTCTGTCTGATCCCAACCACTATTGGCGGCCTGTTGTCAGCGATCGGCGTCGCCGGGATGAGCCGGATGCTAGGCGCGAATGTGATTGCCACCAGCGGACGTGCAGTTGAAGCGGCAGGTGACGTTGACGTTCTGCTACTGGATAAAACCGGCACCATCACACTCGGTAACCGTCAGGCGTCGGAGTTTATCCCCGCGCAGGGCGTGGATGAAAACGCGCTGGCTGACGCCGCGCAACTGGCTTCGCTGGCTGATGAAACGCCGGAAGGCCGCAGTATTGTGATCCTCGCCAAGCAGCGTTTTAACCTGCGCGAGCGCGATGTGCAGTCGCTCCATGCCACCTTTGTACCGTTTACTGCGCAAAGCCGGATGAGCGGGATCAACATCGACAACCGCATGATCCGTAAAGGTTCTGTCGATGCCATTCGTCGCCATGTTGAGGCTAACGGTGGTCACTTCCCTACCGATGTTGATCAAAAAGTCGATCAGGTTGCGCGTCAGGGAGCCACGCCGCTGGTGGTGGTGGAAGGTTCTCGTGTGCTGGGCGTTATTGCGCTGAAAGATATCGTCAAAGGCGGTATTAAAGAGCGCTTCGCCCAGCTGCGCAAAATGGGCATTAAAACGGTGATGATTACCGGCGATAACCGTCTGACTGCCGCCGCGATTGCTGCGGAAGCGGGTGTCGATGATTTTCTCGCCGAAGCGACACCGGAGGCCAAGCTGGCATTGATCCGTCAGTATCAGGCGGAAGGTCGTTTGGTAGCGATGACCGGCGACGGCACCAACGATGCTCCGGCGCTGGCGCAGGCAGATGTCGCGGTGGCGATGAACTCCGGCACCCAGGCGGCGAAAGAGGCGGGCAATATGGTCGATCTCGACTCTAACCCGACCAAGTTGATCGAGGTGGTGCACATTGGCAAACAGATGCTGATGACCCGTGGCTCGCTGACCACCTTCAGCATTGCCAACGATGTGGCGAAATACTTCGCCATTATTCCGGCGGCATTCGCGGCAACGTATCCGCAGTTAAATGCGCTGAACATCATGTGCCTGCATTCGCCCGACTCCGCAATCCTCAGTGCGGTGATTTTCAACGCCTTGATTATCGTCTTTTTGATTCCCCTGGCGTTAAAAGGCGTGAGTTATAAACCGCTTACCGCTTCTGCCATGTTGCGCCGTAACTTATGGATTTACGGTCTGGGTGGGCTGCTGGTGCCGTTTATCGGTATCAAAGTCATTGATTTACTGCTGACCGTTTGCGGTCTGGTGTGAGGTTTACCATGAGTGGATTACGTCCGGCATTATCAACATTTATCTTTCTGTTATTGATTACTGGCGGCGTTTACCCGCTGCTGACCACCGTACTGGGGCAATGGTGGTTTCCCTGGCAGGCCAATGGTTCGTTGATTCGTGAAGGTGATACGGTGCGCGGTTCGGCATTAATCGGGCAGAATTTTACCGGCAACGGCTATTTTCATGGTCGCCCGTCGGCAACGGCAGAAATGCCCTATAATCCACAGGCTTCTGGCGGGAGCAATCTGGCGGTCAGTAACCCTGAGCTGGATAAACTAATAGCCGCACGCGTTGCTGCATTACGGGCCGCTAACCCGGATGCCAGCGCGAGCGTTCCGGTTGAACTGGTGACGGCATCGGCAAGCGGGCTGGACAATAATATCACCCCGCAAGCGGCGGCCTGGCAAATCCCACGCGTGGCGAAAGCGCGTAATCTCAGCGTTGAACAGCTCACGCAACTGATCGCAAAATACAGCCAACAACCGCTGGTGAAATATATCGGCCAGCCGGTTGTCAACATTGTTGAACTCAATCTGGCGCTGGATAAACTTGATGAATAACGAACCCTTACGTCCCGACCCCGATCGTCTGCTGGAACAAACTGCCGCGCCGCATCGGGGGAAGCTGAAAGTTTTCTTCGGTGCCTGTGCAGGCGTCGGGAAGACCTGGGCGATGCTGGCAGAAGCCCAGCGACTGCGGGCGCAAGGGCTGGATATTGTGGTTGGCGTGGTAGAAACCCACGGGCGAAAAGATACCGCCGCCATGCTGGAAGGGCTGGCTGTTCTGCCGTTAAAACGCCAGGCGTACCGTGGGCGGCATATCAGCGAGTTTGATCTCGATGCCGCCCTCGCCCGCCGCCCGGCGCTGATCTTAATGGACGAACTGGCGCACAGTAATGCGCCAGGTTCCCGTCATCCCAAACGCTGGCAGGATATCGAAGAACTGCTGGAAGCTGGCATTGATGTTTTCACTACCGTCAACGTTCAGCATCTGGAAAGTCTGAATGATGTGGTCAGCGGCGTCACCGGAATTCAGGTACGGGAAACCGTGCCCTATCCTTTTTTCGATGCCGCCGACGACGTGGTGCTGGTGGACTTGCCCCCGGACGATCTGCGCCAGCGGCTGAAAGAAGGCAAAGTCTATATTGCCGGGCAGGCGGAGCGCGCCATTGAACATTTTTTCCGCAAAGGTAATCTGATCGCCCTGCGCGAACTGGCACTGCGCCGTACTGCCGATCGCGTTGATGAGCAAATGCGCGCCTGGCGGGGGCATCCTGGCGAAGAGAAAGTGTGGCACACGCGCGACGCGATCCTTTTATGCATCGGCCATAACACCGGCAGCGAAAAACTGGTCCGCGCAGCGGCGCGGCTGGCGTCACGGCTGGGTAGCGTCTGGCACGCGGTGTATGTTGAAACCCCTGCCCTGCACCGCTTACCGGAAAAAAAACGTCGGGCAATTCTCAGCGCCTTACGTCTGGCGCAGGAACTGGGCGCGGAGACGGCAACACTTTCTGATCCAGCGGAAGAGAAAGCGGTAGTGCGTTATGCCCGTGAACATAATCTCGGCAAGATTATTCTCGGTCGCCCGGCCTCGCGCCGCTGGTGGCGTCGGGAAACGTTTGCTGACCGACTGGCGCGCATCGCCCCCGATCTCGATCAGGTGCTGGTCGCGCTTGATGAACCACCCGCCCGCACGATTAACAACGCGCCGGATAACCGCTCTTTTAAAGACAAGTGGCGTGTACAAATTCAGGGATGCGTGGTTGCCGCCGCGTTATGCGCCGTTATCACCTTAATTGCCATGCAGTGGCTGATGGCGTTTGATGCCGCCAACCTGGTGATGCTGTATCTGCTTGGCGTGGTGGTGGTGGCGCTATTTTATGGACGCTGGCCTTCAGTGGTTGCCACCGTCATTAATGTAGTGAGTTTCGATCTCTTTTTTATCGCCCCACGCGGCACGCTCGCCGTCTCTGATGTGCAATATCTGCTGACCTTCGCGGTGATGTTAACCGTCGGGCTGGTGATCGGGAACCTTACTGCTGGCGTGCGTTATCAGGCGCGGGTAGCCCGTTACCGCGAGCAACGCACACGGCACTTATATGAAATGTCGAAAGCTCTGGCGGTGGGCCGCAGTCCGCAGGATATCGCTGCCACCAGCGAACAATTTATTGCCTCCACGTTTCATGCCCGCAGTCAGGTGTTGTTGCCCGATGACAACGGTAAATTGCAGCCGTTAACACATCCGCAAGGAATGACGCCGTGGGACGATGCCATCGCGCAGTGGAGTTTTGATAAAGGCCTGCCTGCGGGCGCGGGCACCGACACGTTACCCGGTGTACCGTACCAGATTTTGCCGCTAAAAAGCGGCGAGAAAACCTACGGGCTGGTGGTGGTGGAGCCGGGGAATCTGCGCCAGTTGATGATCCCGGAACAGCAGCGCCTGCTGGAGACGTTTACGCTGTTAGTCGCCAATGCCCTTGAGCGGCTGACGCTAACCGCCAGCGAAGAACAGGCGCGGATGGCAAGCGAACGTGAACAGATCCGCAACGCCCTGCTGGCGGCGCTTTCGCATGATTTACGCACGCCGCTTACGGTGCTGTTTGGTCAGGCAGAAATCTTAACGCTCGATCTGGCAAGCGAAGGATCACCCCACGCCCGCCAGGCCAGCGAGATCCGTCAGCATGTGCTGAACACTACCCGACTGGTGAATAATCTACTGGATATGGCGCGAATTCAGTCCGGCGGCTTTAATTTGAAGAAAGAGTGGTTAACGCTGGAAGAAGTAGTCGGCAGCGCGCTGCAAATGCTGGAACCGGGTTTATCGTCGCCCATCAATCTTTCTCTGCCAGAACCGCTGACCTTAATCCACGTTGACGGGCCACTCTTTGAACGGGTGCTGATTAATCTGCTGGAGAACGCGGTGAAATATGCGGGTGCGCAGGCCGAAATTGGTATCGATGCCCACGTTGAGGGCGAAAATCTACAACTGGATGTCTGGGATAACGGCCCCGGTCTTCCGCCAGGCCAGGAGCAGACGATATTTGATAAGTTTGCTCGCGGGAATAAAGAGTCGGCAGTACCGGGGGTAGGGCTTGGACTGGCAATTTGTCGGGCGATAGTGGATGTACACGGGGGCACTATTACCGCGTTCAACCGACCGGAAGGTGGTGCCTGTTTTCGTGTTACACTTCCCCAGCAAACTGCCCCTGAACTTGAAGAATTTCATGAGGATATGTGACAAACGTTCTGATTGTTGAAGATGAACAGGCTATTCGTCGCTTTCTGCGCACGGCGCTGGAGGGCGACGGGATGCGCGTCTTTGAGGCCGAAACGCTGCAACGCGGCTTGCTGGAAGCGGCAACCCGTAAGCCAGATTTGATTATTCTCGATCTCGGCCTGCCCGATGGTGATGGGATTGAGTTTATCCGCGACCTGCGCCAGTGGAGCGCGGTGCCGGTGATTGTGCTTTCCGCACGCAGCGAAGAGAGCGACAAAATCGCCGCGCTGGATGCCGGAGCGGATGATTATCTGAGTAAGCCGTTTGGCATTGGCGAATTGCAGGCCCGTCTGCGCGTCGCATTACGCCGCCACTCTGCCACCACCGCGCCCGATCCGCTGGTAAAATTTTCCGATGTTACCGTCGATTTAGCCGCCCGCGTGATTCACCGGGGTGAGGAAGAGGTGCATCTCACACCAATTGAGTTCCGCCTGCTGGCGGTGCTGCTCAACAATGCCGGAAAAGTACTCACCCAGCGCCAGCTCCTTAACCAGGTGTGGGGGCCAAACGCGGTCGAACACAGTCACTATTTGCGTATTTATATGGGACATCTGCGACAAAAACTGGAACAGGATCCCGCCCGCCCACGCCATTTCATTACTGAAACCGGTATTGGCTATCGGTTTATGCTTTGAATATTAATTTTAATACAACCTGCCTTTTATTAATTAAAGCCGTAATAATAAATACGGCTTTTTATCTTAAACAACACACAAAAATAACAATTCAATATTTTATATTACTGAGTAAAAAGCTCATCATTAAATAAATTAAGATTGATCATTTTTTATTGATCACCTTCACAGTTCAACCGTATTTCCTGGATAGAATATCTTCACCTTCATTCACATCAGGAAAGGTAAATTAAATGGAAAATAACAGCCGCACTATGCCCCATATAAGGCGGACAACTCATATTATGAAGTTTGCTCATCGCAATAGCTTCGACTTTCACTTCTTCAATGCCCGTTAGTCTACCGACTAAGGGCACTTCAGCGTACAGGTCTTCCTGACTCTCTGTATTACAGGCATATGCCTGTATTCCGCAGTGCTCATTCTCTGTTAACCCTTGTATTATCAGCCACCTGACTGGTAAGGGTTTCTGCATTCTGAAAAAAGCAATCTACCTGATTTATTTATCAGCGGGGTAACTTTGCTTTTTTCCGGCACGATCGATTTCTCATTCGAGAAATTGAGGACCTGCTATTACCTAAAATAAAGAGATGAAAAATGTCAAAATTAAAAATTGCGGTTAGTGATTCTTGCCCGGACTGTTTTACCACGCAGCGAGAATGTATCTACATTAATGAAAGTCGTAATATCGATGTGGCGGCAATAGTTTTATCGCTCAACGATGTTACATGCGGAAAACTCGATGAAATCGATGCCACGGGTTATGGCATCCCGGTATTTATTGCTACTGAAAATCAAGAACGTGTACCCGCAGAGTATTTGCCCCGTATTTCGGGTGTCTTTGAGAATTGCGAATCGCGACGAGAATTTTATGGTCGCCAGTTAGAAACCGCTGCCAGCCATTATGAAACTCAACTGCGCCCACCTTTCTTCCGCGCACTGGTCGATTATGTCAATCAAGGTAACAGCGCGTTTGATTGCCCTGGTCATCAGGGCGGCGAATTTTTCCGTCGCCATCCGGCGGGGAATCAGTTTGTGGAATACTTTGGTGAGGCGCTGTTCCGTGCCGACTTGTGCAACGCCGACGTAGCGATGGGCGATCTGCTGATTCACGAAGGCGCGCCATGCATTGCACAGCAACATGCGGCAAAAGTGTTTAATGCCGATAAAACCTACTTCGTTTTAAATGGCACTTCATCTTCTAACAAAGTGGTTTTAAACGCCCTGCTAACACCGGGTGATCTGGTGCTGTTTGATCGCAATAACCACAAATCTAACCACCACGGAGCGTTGCTACAGGCTGGTGCAACACCGGTTTATCTGGAAACGGCACGTAACCCGTATGGCTTTATCGGTGGCATTGATGCGCACTGTTTTGAAGAAAGTTACCTGCGTGAGCTGATCGCGGAAGTCGCACCGCAGCGGGCAAAAGAGGCTCGTCCTTTCCGCCTCGCTGTGATTCAGTTAGGCACCTACGACGGTACGATTTATAACGCCCGCCAAGTGGTGGATAAAATTGGTCATCTGTGTGACTACATCCTGTTTGACTCAGCATGGGTCGGCTATGAACAGTTTATTCCGATGATGGCGGACTGTTCGCCGCTGTTGCTGGATCTTAATGAGAACGATCCGGGTATTCTGGTTACGCAATCTGTGCATAAACAACAGGCTGGTTTTTCTCAGACTTCACAAATTCATAAAAAAGACAGCCACATCAAAGGGCAACAGCGTTATGTACCGCACAAACGCATGAACAACGCCTTTATGATGCACGCCTCCACCAGCCCGTTCTATCCGCTGTTTGCCGCACTGGATATCAACGCCAAAATGCATGAAGGTGTCAGCGGTCGTAATATGTGGATGGATTGTGTGGTAAATGGCATTAATGCCCGCAAACTGATCCTCGATAACTGTCAGCATATTCGTCCGTTCGTACCTGAACTGGTGGATGGTAAACCCTGGCAGTCGTATGAAACAGCGCAAATTGCGGTTGATCTGCGCTTCTTCCAGTTTGTACCAGGGGAACACTGGCATTCTTTTGAAGGCTATGCAGAGAATCAATACTTTGTCGATCCATGCAAACTGTTGCTGACAACCCCAGGTATTGATGCACGTAACGGCGAATATGAAGCGTTCGGTGTACCCGCGACGATTCTTGCTAACTTCCTGCGCGAAAATGGCGTAGTGCCGGAAAAATGCGATCTTAACTCCATCCTCTTCCTGCTGACTCCGGCAGAAGATATGGCCAAACTTCAGCAACTTGTTGCCCTGCTGGTACGCTTCGAAAAACTGCTTGAGTCCGACGCGCCATTAGCAGAAGTGCTACCTTCCATCTACAAACAGCATGAAGAGCGCTACGCCGGTTATACCCTGCGTCAGTTGTGTCAGGAAATGCATGATTTGTATGCCCGCCACAACGTGAAACAACTGCAAAAAGAGATGTTCCGTAAGGAGCACTTCCCACGCGTCAGCATGAATCCGCAAGAAGCCAACTACGCCTATTTACGCGGTGAAGTGGAACTGGTTCGTCTGCCGGATGCAGAAGGCCGTATCGCTGCCGAAGGTGCGCTTCCTTATCCTCCGGGTGTGCTGTGTGTTGTTCCGGGTGAAATCTGGGGTGGTGCTGTTCTGCGTTACTTCAGCGCTCTGGAAGAAGGGATCAACCTGCTGCCAGGTTTTGCACCGGAGCTGCAGGGTGTCTATATCGAAGAACATGATGGTCGTAAGCAAGTTTGGTGCTATGTCATCAAGCCTCGTGATGCGCAAAGCACCCTGTTGAAAGGGGAAAAATTATGAGTCAGGCTAAATCGAACAAAATGGGCGTCGTTCAGTTAACCATACTGACGATGGTCAACATGATGGGCTCCGGTATCATCATGCTGCCGACAAAGCTTGCCGAAGTCGGGACAATCTCAATTATCTCCTGGCTGGTGACAGCCGTAGGCTCAATGGCACTGGCATGGGCATTCGCAAAATGCGGTATGTTCAGCCGTAAATCAGGCGGTATGGGCGGTTATGCCGAGTATGCTTTCGGTAAATCCGGTAACTTTATGGCGAACTATACCTACGGCGTCTCACTGCTGATTGCTAACGTCGCGATTGCTATTTCGGCGGTTGGTTACGGCACCGAACTGCTCGGCGCGAGTTTGTCGCCAGTGCAGATTGGTCTTGCGACCATCGGGGTGCTGTGGATTTGTACCGTGGCTAACTTTGGTGGTGCGCGCATTACCGGGCAAATCAGTAGCATTACCGTGTGGGGGGTCATTATTCCGGTCGTCGGTCTGTGCATTATTGGCTGGTTCTGGTTTAGCCCGACGCTGTACGTTGATTCCTGGAATCCGCATCATGCACCGTTCTTCAGTGCGGTAGGTTCTTCCATCGCTATGACGCTGTGGGCTTTTCTTGGTCTGGAGTCTGCGTGTGCGAATACTGATGTAGTGGAAAACCCGGAACGTAATGTGCCAATCGCGGTACTCGGCGGTACGTTAGGTGCGGCGGTGATTTATATCGTCTCCACCAACGTGATTGCCGGGATTGTGCCAAATATGGAGCTGGCAAATTCAACGGCACCATTTGGTCTGGCCTTCGCGCAGATGTTCACGCCGGAAGTGGGTAAAGTCATTATGGCGCTGATGGTGATGTCCTGCTGCGGTTCGCTACTTGGCTGGCAGTTCACCATTGCCCAGGTGTTTAAATCTTCATCTGATGAAGGCTACTTCCCTAAAATTTTCTCCCGTGTAACCAAAGTGGATGCACCGGTGCAGGGAATGTTGACCATTGTGATTATTCAGAGTGGATTGGCACTGATGACCATTAGCCCGTCGCTAAACAGTCAGTTCAACGTGCTGGTTAACCTGGCCGTGGTGACCAATATCATTCCGTATATTCTGTCAATGGCGGCATTAGTCATTATTCAGAAGGTCGCTAATGTGCCCCCCTCAAAAGCGAAAGTTGCAAACTTTGTTGCTTTTGTTGGCGCGATGTATAGCTTTTATGCGCTGTACTCATCCGGGGAAGAAGCCATGCTGTACGGTTCCATCGTGACCTTCCTTGGTTGGACACTGTATGGTCTGGTATCACCACGCTTTGAACTGAAAAATAAACACGGTTAATAAAACAAAGTAAAAAAGGGCGATTGAATGATCGCCCTTTCTGTTTGTTGGCAAATAGTTCGTTATTTATGCCGCATCCGGCAGATGTAGGGTCTAAACGCGATCGAACACAGCAACTATTTGCGTAATTATATGGGGCATCTGCGACAAAAACTGGAACAGAATCCGGCCCGGCCTCGCCATTTTATTACTGAAACCGGTATTGGGTATCGGTTTATGCTTTGAAAAAAGTGGCAATGTATGGATAAAGTCATTTTTTATTCAAATATAAGGAACTTAATATTTAAAAAATGTTCCATACAATTCCTCATCATAAATGACACCGTAGCACACAAGGAGCAAGTAGCGATGCGTGAAATGAATCAGTTAGTAAATACTGAAGATTCAGCCTGGCCAATAATCCAGAACTGGTTAAAAGACGCCACAAACCATACCGAACTCTTACCGGTTAATAAAGATTTAGCCGAAACCGCACTTTATCAATTACAGGTGACAACAAAATCACCGATGGGTGCGCTTGTCTATGGCTCCGGAGGTCTTCTGATTGATAATGGTTGGTTACGCATAGCAGGATCTGGTCACCCCCGGTTGCCACGAGATCCAGTAAGTTGGACACAACGCCCTGAATTCGCAGGCGTGCGGGCTTTACCCATCGCTGACGATGTCGCAGGGGGAATTTTTGCTCTTAATGGTGGCGATCTTGGGGAAGATACTGGCTGCGTTTATTATTTTGCGCCAGATACGCTGAATTGGGAAAGTCTGGAAGTTGGATATTCTGAGTTTCTTCAGTGGGCATTATCCGGTGATTTAGATACCTTCTATGAAAATGTACGATGGCAGCAATGGCGAGAAGACGTAATAAAATTATCGGCAACGGAAGCCTTCACGTTCTACCCTTTCTTATGGGTACAAAGTGAAGAAGCAAGAACAAGAAAAGTTATTTCGCTTACTGAACTCTGGGAAATGCAGTATCAAATGAAAGAAACATTCACGCAATAAGACATGTTCAGGTCCGGGTTTCATTCCCGGACTCACTATTTTAATGTGTATTTATCGCTTTCAATTCTTGCTGGCAATTTTCTGACTGGCAGCGTCGTAACTCAATAATCCCGACATGCATCATCGAGCCAAAAAATCCGCTTTCGCTGACATAATCCTCATTGACTATCGGTCGAGTGCCGGGCTTGCCCTGGCAAACCCGCATAAAAAATGAGGTGTAGCATTGCCAACCGGGATTTAAACCGACCTTTTCTTGTGCTGACATATTATGAAGATAAGTAAGTTCTTTTTCGTTCCCGCCTGACAACTGCCAGCGGCGGGTATTATCAGGTAAGTTATCACCACGGCAATTTGTCTTACACCGGAAAGGTGCAATATTTACCGCAATGCTACCCGTTAATCCTCTGGTTTTATCTTTAGGGGTCAGTAACCAGTCGCCAGCTAATGATGATTGTTCAGGTTGGGCGCATGCAGTCAGCAGTAATGTGGCGGTAATTAGTGACACTATGACGACCAGACTCCTGTTGGTCTTCATTGGGATTTCCTTGAGCTACTCAGTTTGTTGACAAAGTGTTCGTTGTTTTTGCCGGATGCGGCGTGAACGCCTTATCCGGCCTACAAAATCGCTTAAATTCAATATATTGCACCATCCTCGTAGGCCTGATAAGCGTAGCGCATCAGGCAATTCTGTGTTTGTCATACGTAAAAAAGGGCGATCTTGCGACCGCCCTTTTTTTATTAAATGTGTTTACGCGTTTTTCAGAACTTCGCTAACAATCTCAACCGCTTCTTTCTCAATCTGCTTGCGATGTTCTTCACCGAGGAAGCTTTCGCAGTAGATCTTATATGCGTCTTCCGTGCCTGACGGACGCGCGGCGAACCAGCCGTTGTCAGTCTTCCCTTTCAGCCCGCCAATAGAAGCACCGTTGCCCGGAGCAGCAGTCAGGCGCGCGGTGATCGGGTCACCTGCCAGGGTGCTGGCGCTCACCATTTCCGGAGACAGCTTAGACAGCGCCGCTTTTTGTGCGGAAGTCGCAGCTGCCTGCAAACGGTTGTAGCTCGGCGCACCAAAGCGTTTTGCCAGTTCGTTGTAGTGTTCCTGCGGGTTCTTACCGGTGACAGCGGTGATTTCCGCCGCCAGCAGACACATGATGATGCCGTCTTTGTCGGTGGACCACGGCGTGCCGTCGAAACGCAGGAAGGAAGCCCCTGCACTCTCTTCGCCGCCAAAGCCGAAGCTGCCGTCGAACAGACCATCGACAAACCATTTGAAACCTACCGGGACTTCTACCAGTTTACGGCCCAAGTCGTTGACCACACGGTCGATCATCGCAGATGAAACCAGCGTTTTACCGACGGCAACATCTTTGCCCCACTGCGGACGATGCTGGAACAGGTAATTGATTGCCACCGCCAGGTAGTGGTTCGGATTCATCAAACCTGCCGGAGTGACGATACCGTGACGGTCATAATCCGGGTCGTTAGCAAACGCCAGATCGAACTTATCACGCAGTGCCAGCAGGCCCGCCATCGCACACTCGGAGGAGCAGTCCATACGGATCGCGCCGTCTTTATCAAGGTGCATAAAGCGGAAGGTTTGATCGACCTGATCGTTAACGATAGTCAGGTTGAGGTTGTAATACTCGCCAATACGCTTCCAGTATTCGATACCGGAACCGCCCAGCGGATCAACGCCCAGCGTCAGGCCCGCTTTCTGAATCGCGGCCATATCAACGATATCGGCCAGACCTTCCACGAACGGCTGCACCAGATCCTGCTCTTTCACATGACCGGATGCCATCGCTTCGTCGAGGGAGATACGCTTCACGCCTTTCAGGCCATCGGCCAGCAGTGCGTTGGCCCTGTCTTCCACCACTTTAGTGACGTTGGTATCAGCCGGGCCACCATTTGGCGGATTGTATTTGATTCCACCATCTTCCGGCGGGTTATGGGACGGTGTAATCACGATACCGTCTGCCAGCGGGCCACCTTTTTTATTGTGAACCAGGATGGCATTGGAAACGGCAGGCGTCGGGGGGAAGCCATTGTTTTCCTGCACAATGACATCAACGCCGTTCGCTGCCAGCACTTCCAGAACGGAAATGAATGCAGGTTCGGACAGGGCGTGAGTATCTTTACCCACATAGCAAGGGCCAGTGATGCCGTTTTTCGCACGTTCTTCAGCAATTGCCTGAGCGATCGCCAGAATGTGCGGCTCGTTAAAGCTGTGGCGCGCTGCACTGCCACGGTGACCGGAAGTACCGAATTTCACCGCGTGCTCCGCATTCCCTGCTTCTGGTTTCAGTACATAATATTGCGCCGTCAGTTGGGCGACGTTAATCAAATCACTCTGTTGTGCAGGTTGGCCTGCACGATTGTGGATTGCCATTGCTTTGTCCTTTGTCTGCAACGTTTTAGATAGTTCCGCAAACCTTCTCAATCAATTCCGCCGGGAATTGCATCGACTGCATGATGTGTTCGATCATGCTGCATTTACGGCCGGTGTTGGTGTTGGTGATCACCCAATACGGCGTGCCTGGCACATGTTTCGGCTTGGTCTGATTACCATTTTTCAGCAGCGTTTGTTCATCTGCCGCAAAGTAAACGCGTGTACGACCGTGCAACGATTCCGTTGCTTCGGCAAACGCCTGGGCGTCAAGAGAATATAGTGTAGACAACAGCAGCATAAAGCGATTGACCGCTCGCTTTTGCTCTGCGTATTCATCCGAAAGCAGAAGTTCACGCATTGCGCGAACCTTGTCTTTAATCGTTTTGACCGGCTTCGCTTCGACGATAGCAGGTGACGCAACGCGAACCTCTTTCGTCACCGGAGCAGCAGGCTGTGATGCGGCGGAAAATTTCAACATACGCCGTAAAATGTCGGATGCGCTCTCGCCGATATGCTTAGTGTGGCTGGCAATATAGCTGTAGAGTTCATCATCAACTTCAATCGTTTTCATCTTAATCCAGTGCAGTGTCTTAGCTGAATACAAGTCGCCAGGAGTATATGAATAAATCCCGGCAGCGGATAGCGTCAAGCCTGGCTTGCAGAAAAACTCGGAATAAACCTTATTTGTTGCAGCCCTGTGGCACAATGGTCAACATAATACCCTAACCCGACAACGCGAAAAAAAGAACTTTGCCATGAAATTGAATATCCGCGCGCAAACTGCACAAAACCAGCACAATAATTCTCCCATCGTTCTTGTCCACGGTCTGTTTGGCAGCCTCGACAACCTTGGCGTACTGGCTCGCGATCTGGTAAACGATCACAATATCATCCAGGTTGATATGCGTAACCACGGTCTTTCACCGAGAGATCCGGTAATGAATTACCCGGCGATGGCGCAGGATCTTGTTGATACTCTGGATGCACAGCAGATCGACAAAGCAACATTTATCGGTCACTCCATGGGCGGTAAAGCGGTAATGGCACTTACTGCACTAGCCTCCGATCGCATCGATAAACTGGTGGCGATCGATATCGCGCCGGTCGACTATCACGTACGCCGTCATGATGAGATTTTTGCGGCTATCAACGCGGTCAGTGAATCGGACGCACAAACTCGCCAGCAAGCAGCAGCAATAATGCGCCAGCATCTTAATGAAGAAGGGGTGATTCAGTTTCTGCTGAAATCTTTTGTTGACGGGGAGTGGCGCTTTAACGTGCCGGTATTGTGGGATCAGTATCCGCATATTGTAGGTTGGGAGAAAATCCCGGCATGGGATCACCCTGCCCTGTTTATCCCTGGCGGCAATTCTCCGTATGTTAGCGAGCAGTACCGTGATGATTTACTGGCTCAATTTCCACAGGCACGGGCGCATGTGATTGCAGGCGCGGGTCACTGGGTCCATGCTGAAAAACCGGATGCGGTATTACGCGCTATCCGTCGCTATCTCAATGATTAACGCAACTGATTAAAAACCCAGCGTCCGCGTCGCTTTCCGCGCGTGGGCGTTGGCGTGACTCATCGCGCTGATGTATTATGGCGCGCTATCCATCCGGGCAGAGGCCTGGCTGATTGTTTCCCCCGAAGTCACCAAGATCATGGCCAAAGAACAAACGGACCGTACGACATTAGATCTGTTCGCGCACGAGCGTCGACCGGGACGACCGAAAACTAATCCGCTTTCGCGCGATGAACAGTTGCGTATTAATAAACGCAACCAGCTAAAACGCGACAAAGTACGTGGCCTTAAGCGTGTCGAACTGAAGCTGAACGCGGAAGCTGTCGAGGCGCTGAACGAGCTGGCGGAGTCGCGCAATATGAGCCGTAGCGAACTGATCGAAGAGATGTTAATGCAGCAACTGGCGGCGCTGCGTAGTCAGGGCATCGTTTAAATTTCCACTTTCATGTAGCACAGTGTGCAGTCCTGCTCGTTTGCTGATTCCGCAAGACTGCCTGTTCTGCTATGATTGCCTTTATCCGTGGGCAATTTTCCACCCCCATTTCAATAAGTTTCAAGAGGTTATTTCACTCATGGCTATCACTGGCATCTTTTTCGGCAGCGACACCGGTAATACCGAAAATATCGCAAAAATGATTCAAAAACAGCTTGGTAAAGACGTTGCCGATGTCCATGACATTGCAAAAAGCAGCAAAGAAGATCTGGAAGCTTATGACATTCTGCTGCTGGGCATCCCAACCTGGTATTACGGCGAAGCGCAGTGTGACTGGGATGACTTCTTCCCGACTCTCGAAGAGATTGATTTCAACGGCAAACTGGTTGCGCTGTTTGGTTGTGGTGACCAGGAAGATTACGCCGAATATTTCTGCGACGCATTGGGCACCATCCGCGACATCATTGAACCGCGCGGTGCAACCATCGTTGGTCACTGGCCAACTGCGGGCTATCATTTCGAAGCATCAAAAGGTCTGGCAGATGACGACCACTTTGTCGGTCTGGCTATCGACGAAGACCGTCAGCCGGAACTGACCGCTGAACGTGTAGAAAAATGGGTTAAACAGATTTCTGAAGAGTTGCATCTCGACGAAATTCTCAATGCCTGATGTGATGCGGCGTAGACTCATGTCTACGCCGTATTAATAGATAATGCCAATCAAAATAATTGCTACAAATTTGTAACTTTTGCTGTTGTACCTGTACAATGTCCCGGTGTTCAAGTGGCCTTGCCGTTGTAAATGTAAGCTGTGCCACGTTTTTATTAACAATATTTGCCAGGGACTTGTGGTTTTCATTTAGGCGTGGCAATTCTATAATGATACGCATTATCTCAAGAGCAAATTCTGTCACTTCTTCTAATGAAGTGAACCGCTTAGTAACAGGACAGATTCCGCATGACTGATAACAATACCGCCCTAAAGAAAGCTGGCCTGAAAGTAACGCTTCCTCGTTTAAAAATCCTGGAAGTTCTTCAGGAGCCGGACAACCATCACGTCAGTGCGGAAGATTTATACAAACGTCTGATCGATATGGGTGAAGAAATTGGTCTGGCTACGGTATATCGCGTACTGAACCAGTTTGACGACGCTGGTATCGTCACCCGCCACAATTTTGAAGGCGGTAAATCCGTATTTGAACTGACACAGCAACATCACCACGATCACCTGATCTGCCTCGACTGCGGCAAGGTTATCGAATTTAGTGATGATTCCATCGAAGCGCGTCAGCGTGAAATTGCCGCAAAACATGGCATTCGCCTGACTAACCACAGTCTCTATCTTTACGGTCACTGTGCCGAAGGCGATTGCCGCGAAGATGAACATGCGCACGAAGGCAAATAAGCCAGCCTGAACGAGAAAAGCCAACCTGCGGGTTGGCTTTTTTATGCAAGGGAAATAAGAAAAGCGAGAGTTACAGCTCTCACTTATTTGTTATTACTGCGTATTTCCTGCCAGACTTTATCACAATCGGCTTTCACCGCCTGATCATTTCCGGTTTGCGTTGCACGCAGACACTGCTGATAATCCAGTACGCGTACACTTTCCTGGTCGGCAAACTGCTGATGTTGTTTCTCTTTCTTCAGCACGTTTAACACGCTCTGGCAGGCTTCAATTTTTTCTGGCGAACCTTGTGCGGTGTTGATACAGGCGCTGTATGCCTCTTTCAGACGACTGTCTTCCTGTGGCGCGGTTGATTGCGCACAAGCTACCAGCCCCGATGCCATTATGGCGATGAGAATCAGTTTTTTCATAGCAAATTCCTCAAACGTGCGGCAGGCACAAAACCTGCCGCGTCGGGCATCAGAAGATGGTGAATGGTGCGATTACCATAAATTTCACGTCACGCTCATCCTGGAAGATGTTGCCGTAACCACCGCCCCAGCTTGGGATGTCGGAGTGGTTGTCGTATTCGGTGAAATGCAGTTTGAACATCGTGCCTTTGGCGCGACCGTCCTGAATGGTATAGACCGCATCCAGGCTGTAGGCAGACTCTTCAATAGTCCGGTTTTTGTCGTAGTACGCATCCGGATTGCTCTGCCAGGTCGCAGGTTTAGCATCCCATGCGTAAACGTAGGAAGCGCCGATGGCGAAGCCTGGAAGATTCCAGTTTTTCAGGTCATACATCGCACCGAAGAAGACCGCTTTTTCGCCGTTGGCGTTGAAGTCAGAACGGTTATCCCACCAGATATCCAGGCGACCGTTTGAGGAAGCGTAGGTTGGAGTCATACGTTGCAGGAAGTATCCCTGCTGACCGTCAGCCTTAACCCAGGTGCCTTCGAGGCGCAAATCCACTACGTCAGCCGCCCGGTAACCAAAGGTCAACGCTTGCAGCCAGGCGGTGCCGTCATAAAGGTCGTTGACGCTGCGATCGTCAACTTTATCTCGGGTACCGTAGAACTGGTAGCTGGTGGTTAACGGGCTACCGGCGATATCAAATTTGTAGCTGGCTTTGGCAAAATATTGATCGATATACCCTTCCGCCTGACCAAATGCCGCTTCCAGTACGAAGTTATTTTTGAAGTCGTATTTCGCCCCAAAGGAGTGCAGATAATCAACTTTGGTGGTTTTATCGTTCTGATAAAACTCATCCATTTCCAGATGCCACGGCGCTTTGTATTCGTTGGTCCACATGTAGGAGAAACTCAACGCACCAGCATCGCCGTAATCAAAATTCGCCCCGGCTTCCGCCCCCTGATAAGTACCTGGCATAAAGCTCCAGTGCGGCGCTAACAGCGTTTGACCAGTTGGCTGAATGTAACCTGCCCTCGCCCAAACCGGACCGTATTTAAATTTGGCCGCAGCTTTATACAGGCTTATACCGCTTTTGTCGCCGGACCAGTCTTCGTCATAGGCTTTATTACTTTTTGAAAACGCGATTTCGTTCGGGTGGGAGCTGTCGCCGTTTTCCGCCATTTCAATCGCCGTAAACGCAGCAATATCAAGGCCGAACATATCAGCAGCATAACCGGACTGAAAATCGAGGTTGGCATTCCAGGTGGAGTGAGAAAGGTTGGTTTTGTATTTGTCGCCGTCGGTAACATCTTTACGGTCGCGTTCACGCTGCCAGTAATAGATACCGCCGGTTAAGGTTGAATCGTCGATGAATCCTTCGGCGCGAGCCTCCGGCATTGCCATAAAGCCCGACATTGCTGTAACACCGGCGATAGCCAGCGCCAGCGTACTACGTTTGCCACTAAACGTACGCATGGGTTAATCCTCTTTGACGTATAAATTGCTGCACCAAAGGTGAACAGCGAAAAAATAAAAATTAAAAAAGTAGCGTTGAGAAAAGTCTCGCTGACTACAGGAACAGACTATTTTTCGCGACGCGAATTATCAATCTCTTTCTGTAACCAGAATGTAAGAACATGAGCAACCGCACATATTTTGATGATTTTTGTTACAAGGCTTAAGTTTGCGGTTGAAAGGCTTGCAGAAGAATAAAAGCGTGAAATTCCAGCAAGATGAAAGCGGTTACATTTTATTTAATTATGTTTTGTTATTTTAAATTTATTTTATGGATAAATTGCGAAGCGGAATTAATTCGCGAAGAAAAGCAGAAAAAACGCCGCTGAACGCGGCGTTTTGGATTGTTTGCTGTTTCTTGCCGGATGCGGCGTGAACGCCTTATCCGGCCTACAAAAGCACGCAAACTCAATATATTGCAGAGATCATGTAGGCCTGATAAGCGTAGCGCATCAGGCAATTTAGCGTTTGAAACTGTTTGTCTGTTCCTTGCCGGATGCGACGTAAACGCCCCATCCGGCATAGCGAAACTTAAAATTACTCGCCTACTTTCGCCCAGGTATCACGCAGCCCAACGGTGCGGTTAAATACCGGTTTTTCCGCCGTAGAATGGCGGCTATCGAGGCAGAAGTAACCTTCACGCTCAAACTGGAATGCTTTACCCGCAACCGCATCTTTCAGCGACGGTTCAGCAAAGCCCTGTTTGATCACCAGCGATTCCGGGTTAATCACCGACAGGAAATCATCCGCAGCACCTGGGTTAGGCACGCTGAACAGACGGTCATACAAACGGATTTCAACCGGCAGCGCATGTGCCGCGCTCACCCAGTGAATAACACCTTTGACTTTACGACCATCTGCCGGATCTTTGCTTAAGGTATCGGCGTCATAAGTACAGAAGATGGTGGTGATATTACCTTCGGCATCTTTCTCGACGCGTTCTGCCTTAATCACATAAGCATTACGCAGACGCACTTCTTTACCCAGCACCAGACGTTTGTACTGCTTGTTAGCTTCTTCGCGGAAATCGGCGCGATCAATCCAAATCTCACCGCTAAACGGCACCTGACGGCTGCCCATTTCCGGTTTGTTCGGATGGTTCGGCATGGTAACCATTTCGCCTTCGCCCTGATAGTTTTCGATAACCAGTTTCCCCGGATCGATAACCGCCATTGCGCGCGGCGCATTTTCGTTGAGATCTTCACGGATGCAGGATTCCAGCGACGCCATCTCAATGGTGTTGTCCTGCTTGGTCACGCCGATGCGTTTGCAGAACTCACGAATAGAAGCCGCAGTGTAACCACGACGACGCAGACCGGAAATGGTCGGCATACGCGGGTCATCCCAGCCTTCAACGTGCTTGTCGGTCACCAGCAGGTTCAACTTACGCTTGGACATCACGGTGTATTCCAGATTCAGGCGCGAGAACTCATACTGGCGCGGGTGAACAGGAATCGTGATGTTGTCCAGTACCCAGTCGTACAGACGACGGTTGTCCTGGAACTCAAGCGTACACAGAGAGTGCGTAATACCTTCCAGGGCATCGCTGATGCAGTGGGTGAAGTCGTACATCGGGTAGATGCACCACTTGTTGCCAGTCTGGTGGTGTTCAGCAAATTTAATACGGTACAGCACCGGATCGCGCATCACGATAAACGGTGAAGCCATGTCGATTTTCGCACGCAGGCAGGCTTTACCTTCTTCAAAACCACCGGCACGCATTTTTTCGAACAGCGCCAGGTTCTCTTCAACGCTGCGGTCGCGGTACGGGCTGTTTTTACCCGGTTGCGTCAGGGTGCCGCGGTATTCGCGGATCTGTTCCGGCGTCAGTTCATCAACGTACGCCAGGCCTTTATTGATCAGTTCGATCGCATAGGCGTGGAGCTGATCAAAATAATCGGAGGAGTAACGGACGTTACCAGACCAGTGAAAACCTAACCACTCTACGTCGTTTTTGATCGACTCAACATACTCGATATCTTCTTTTACCGGGTTAGTGTCGTCGAAACGCAGGTTGCACTGGCCTTTATAGTCCTGGGCGATCCCGAAGTTCAGGCAGATAGATTTCGCATGGCCAATATGCAGATAGCCATTCGGCTCCGGCGGGAAACGGGTGTGTACTGTGGTGTGCTTACCACTGGCCAGATCTTCATCGATGATCTGACGGATAAAGTTAGTCGGGCGGGCTTCTGCCTCACTCATCGTGGATTCCTCAAAGCGTAAACAACGTATAACGGCGTATGATCTTATAAGCGGGACAGGCTGACAACTGTTAGTTTTTTAAAATTGATAATCTAACAAGGATTATGGGGATGATTGATGAAAAAAAAAGCGGCAGAGAAGATCTCCACCGCTTGTCATTGTTGGATGCGACGCTCAAGCGTCGCATCAGGCATAAAGCAGATTACTTTTTGATTTCATACAGCGGTGTTTGACCCGCCACAACATGGCCCTGAACTTTAATGATCAAGCCACTGAAATCGTCGATATTGCTGCAAACCACCGGGCTAATCATCGAGCGGGCGTTAGCGTTCAGGTAATCCAGATCCATTTCCAGAATCGGTTGCCCTGCGCTTACCTGCGCACCCTCTTCCACCAGACGTTTAAAGCCTTTACCTTCCAGCGCTACGGTGTCGATACCCATATGGACGACGATCTCCGCGCCTTTTTCGGTTTCCAGGCAGAACGCGTGGTTGGTGTTGAAGATTTTCACGATTGTCCCTGCGGCTGGTGATACGACGATTTTATCTGTCGGTTTCACCGCCACACCGTCACCCACCGCTTTGCTGGCGAATGCTTCGTCAGGAACCTGATCCAGTGCCACGACATCACCGGTAATCGGCGATACCAGCTCCGCGATAGATACCGCGTTTGGTACAGCCTGCGGTTTTGCTACAGGCGCGGCAGTTGCCGGAGTTGCTTCAGCTGACGCAGCGGCTACCGGACCACGGGCAACGACTTTCTTCATCGCATCGCCGATGGATTCTGCTTTCGCGCCAACAATCACCTGAATAGTCTGTTTGTTCAGTTTCACTACCCCAGAAGCACCCAGACGTTTACACATCGTATCGTTAACGCGGGCAGAGTCAGCCACTGTAAGGCGCAGACGGGTGATACAGGCGTCAATCGCTTTCAGGTTGTCAGTGCCGCCAACCGCAGCAATATAGTTGGTTGCCAGTTGAGTCAGACCTTCTTCAGTGTTGCTGTTGACTTCTTCAGTAACGATCTCGTCTTCTTTATCTTCACGACCCGGCGTTTTCAGGTTGAACATGCGGATAACCAAACTGAACACCACGAAGTAGATAGCGAAGAAGATAACGCCCATCACCAGCAGCATCCAGACGTTCTGGCTGGCGGCCGGCAGGTTATACATCAACGCGTAGTCGATAGCCCCCGCAGAGAAAGAGAAGCCCGCGTGGATACCCAGCAGCGTTGCCACAAACAGGCTGATACCGGTCAGCAGTGCGTGCAGGAGGTACAGCAGCGGAGCAAGGAACATGAACAGGAATTCCAGCGGCTCAGTCACACCGGTCAGGAACGCAGTAACAGCAACAGAAAGCAGCATACCGCCAACCATCGGACGACGCTCTTTCGGTGCTGCGAAGTACATCGCCAGCGCCGCACCCGGCAGACCGAACATCATGATCGGGAAGAAGCCGGACATGAACATCCCCGCGGTGCCGTCACCGGCATAGAAGCGGTTAATGTCACCGTGGAAAACCGTACCCGCCGCGGTGGTGAATTCAC
>OAWM01000548.1_pt1 | contig 24830 bp, 23 predicted proteins | sample 1495501 | NCBI WGS metagenome assembly OAWM01 (sample SAMEA2580210, study PRJEB22360) | human gut metagenome | biome: human gut; feature: human-associated habitat; material: faeces | place: Denmark | collected 2008/2010 | reverse complement strand
GTGCAAACGAACGCGCGCTCCCGCGCCTCGGCCTCCCCCACCGGTCGCATGGCGCTTCCCGTTGCCGCCCACGCCACGGCGAGCGCCGCGAGGAAGATCGCGATGCGAGAGGCGAGGCACCCCAGCCCGAGGCCGCAAGCAGATCTGACCGCTTCGCTCACGTCGAGGAAGGTGTAGATGCGGGCGTCCGAGGCTTCGCCGTCTGGAACGACTGATGCCCACGTGGCATCAGCGGGCATAACGAGCACGCGCTCCTGAGCACCGTCAGGCTGCCAGAGCGCTAGAACGGCGAGACGCTCGAGTACCGCATTATCGGCATCAACCACGACGACCTCGCCGACGGTTCGGGCATGGCGGGACTGACGTTCCTCGCCACCTCGAGGGGTATATATTCACGAGAGAATGCCATGGACACCAGCATTGGCGGCTGGGAGAAGTCAGAGCTCCGCGAGAAGATGAACTCCGGCGAGATCTGGAACCTGATGCCGTCCGATTTTCGGTCCAAGGTGAAACCGGTCAGGAAGCTCACGAACAACGTCGGGGGCGGCGATGAGAACAAGAACGCCGCAGTTGCCGCTACTTCCGACAAGCTCTTCCTGCTCAGCTATTCCGAGATCGTCCCCACCTTCAAGTGGGCATCCAGCTATCCTTGGACTTCCTCCGAGGGCACCCAGTACGAGGCGTTCAAGGGCAGGGTAACGGAGAACTTATCGGGTAATTCTGCCATCGCCAATGGCTACAATTGGTGCCAGCGTTCGGTGTCGCCGCTTGATTCTATGCGCTTCTTGGGCGTCGTCAGCAGCGGCGTAGTATCGGGCGCCTGCGGTGCGACTGGATCGGTTTGCGCCTGTTTCGCTTGGTGTTTCTAACCTCACCTGTTAAGCCCGCACAGGCTGTGCGGGCTTTTCTTTTGGTGATTTTGACCAAGGGCTGGATTGGCCTATCAACTAGATCTATTGCCTCATATTCGAATTTCAGATGGGAATTGACGGGAAGGTTTTGGCACTGGGTTTCGACAATCGATTAGCATGACATCTACGGCTCGATTATCGAGTGCCAGGTGGCATACGTTTTGGGACGTTGAATATGCACAATAAGATGTGTACCAGTAAAGTCCGGGACCGGCATTGATTGGAGAGGCAATGGCGACGTGTGAGGTCACGGTCGAGGTCCGACGGTTCGACCAGGCTGTACCGGCAGTCCGCGTGCAGTGCGTAGCCCCTCCCGCGCGGGTCGCCGTCCGAGTCCTCATCCGGCTCATGATGGCGCACCACGACCCAAAGGCCCTCCAACACATCGTCGAACCCGAAATCGAGCTCCGCCTGGACGCTCTCGCCGAACGCATCGCCCAAGGCGAGCTCCGGCACCTTCGTCACACGGCCGTCCAGCCACTCAATCTCTGTCATCGCGCGCATGGTCCAAGCCCCTTCCGACACGGGATTGTCAGCTCAACCCGACCCTTACCCATACGGACGAACATAACTCGCCAGGGGAAGCCCCTGAAGGCCGTGCGCCACAACATGAGGCCGAATCCGCCCCCGGCTGGACAGGCCAACAACGAAGGAGCACACGGAACCGGCGCGGCGTTACAACCGTCCCGGCAAGCGTGTCGCTTGGCCAAGTCATGATGCCGACAAACCCGGAAATGCTCCAACGGAGCGCCGAACGAGGGTAACAATATAAAGCCGTGCAACACGCGTTGGACGACCAGAACAACCCAAACAAAGGCCTGTCGGTCCCACCTTCAAGCCCAATAGCAAAATGTGCATCAGCGGATTTGCAGCGATACAAGTCTCAACCGTCACCATCACACCGCAGCGCGCCTAGTCCCACTCATCCTACTGCAAATGTCCCAGAACGAGAAAACGACCAGCTTAACATGCCACCCTTTATATCCGCACGCGCGTAATTCAACTCATAAGGACCGGCTATCCCTTACCTGCGACACAATCTCAAACGCACAGAACAGAATCATCAGTCCAATCATCGCATAAGAGGCAGCCGAACCTTCAAGCACTATTCCACAAAGAACAATCTCCGCGCCGCCAATAAGAACTGTTATCAGGCGCTCTGCCTTTTTGCTCTCGCCGCTCGCATAAAAAGGCGGCAAAGCGCACAAGATCACATATAGCCCGGGAAGGGAATACAGGATCGATAGTCCAAGCCCCCCATCAACCGTAGTGTTTTGCGTAAGAATCAACTGAACCCAAACGGCAATTATCACTGAGCAGGTTGTCGATAAAAGAAGGCTAGAAATATAGCACGCAACAAAGTCCCGTCGCATTCGAACAGAGAAATCCGCGAACTCTCTTCGCCGCGTGGAAACAATAAGGTACACAGAAATTGCAATAGAACCAATCAGAGAAAACAGCGGAACGACCAGCAATTCAAGCTTATTACCCCATCGATCAACCACACCCCCACTCCAATGAGCGGGAATTGTATCAGGGAGGGCTGACCAAGCCGCCCATAGAATCAGAAATGGAAGAATAGAGAGGATGAAAGATGATAACACTGCAGTAATTTTTTTTGAGGCTCTCATCGATTCCGCATCTCCTTGCGCGCCCACATTCCACTCCGCCTTAAATCAAGTATAAATAGATGGCGCTCGGTATTATTGGCGCAATCGCGATAGCGATTACCGCCGTTGTTTCTTTAAAAATGGTAGGAATACATGTCTCCAAGAATTGATATATCGATTGACGAGCTGCCCGAAGCGTCGAGCCTTCTTGATGGACATGACTATTCGTCACAAATCATTCAGCGTATCGCCAGGGTTCCAGTAATACTCGATGCATCGGGATGCCCTCATTCCCCTTTTTTCGAAGTTGAATATGATGACAGGACGATTAGGTTTACAAGTCAAGCAAGTTAATAATCTATGTGGTCAATATAATACCGTTGAACCCGCATATCGATACCGCTCAGCCATTCGCCTCGCCCCCGTCGCACGCATCTTCATTCGGCCTGTCATTATTAATCTAACGATGCTTTGAGAAATGTAGGTGCTTCTAAATGTACTGTCGACTTCTTCTCAAACTAATCCTAAGAGACAGGGCCGCATGGATTTGTACGCTCGTTCTCGCTGCAGCCTTTTCCGTCCCCATTGCGTTCAATTCACCCATCTACGGGCCCTTCTTTATGAAGCAGGGCATGCAGGGCTTTGTCGACGCATTCAATACGCGCGCGCCCCAGGCCAGCGGCACAGACCTATCTCCAGAGCAGCAAAATGACGCGGAGCTTGCAAGATACGCGAACGCCGCCCTTGCCGCTCAAACCGACGCCGCCTTTCTCGATTCTGCCGAGAGCTACTACGCGCTCATGGGCGAAGGCTTCCAATCCGGGTCCATCGTGGGAGACCAAGAGACCAATGACGCAGCGCTCGCATATTGCCGCGCCCTGAGCAGCTCCGGCATCACGGATATCCCGGCCTCCGCAAACGACCTGCCATTCCTTTCCTTCCTGCCTTACGCCATTGCCACGGCGCCGTCTTTCCTTCCCTTCATCCCCTTCCTTCTCTCGTCGATACTCGTGCTCGGCGCCACAAGGCCCGGGACCCTGGCGGCAAAGGCGCCCGTGCCCAAATTCCGGCGCCTTATCCAGATCGTGTTTTCGATAATCGCCGCGGGGACCGCGATGCTCCTCGCCGGCCTCGCACCCGGGGGCATTTACGCCTTGGTCCTAAACGGCTTCGGGCAAATTGGGTACCCGATCGCCTTCTTCCATGACGGCGCGCTTACCACCACGACCGCGGGAAACGTCTTCACAGCCCTGCTTCTCGCGCTGCTTGCGGGCGGAACCTTGATATCCGTTTGCTCCGCCGTCCTATCGACCGCAACGAGGCGCGTCCTCGCGGGCCCCCTTGCCTCCGCGCTGCTTGTCGCGGCCCCGGCATTCCCGTTATTGTCCGATTCGGCACTAGGGCATAACGCCGCGCTCAATCTCCTGCCGCTGCCCGTATTCTCGCCTATCGAGGCGACGGGTTACGTAGGATGCTTCCCGACAGAATTCATTGGCTCCGGTTCAGGCAGCGCATCGATGCTTGCCGTGGCCCTGGCATACGTCGCGGTCTTTTTTACGGTCGGCGCCGTTGCGACACGTTCGCCCAAACAGCCTGGACCCGCGAAAAAGCACCATGGGCTCGAGCTTCTGGACGCGAGCGTGGGATACGGAAGCACGACGATACTTTCAATCGGATCGCTTTTCCTGAGCCCGGGAACGGCGGCGGGCCTCATTGCTCCCAACGGCTCGGGGAAAACCACCCTTCTTGAAGCGCTGTCGGGCCAATTTCCCACCCGCATCCGCTCGGGAAGCCTGGCGGCAGACGGAATCTGCCAACGTCGATCAGCCGAATTTGCAGAACTCGTCTACCTGAGCTCTTCAGGCGGCGCGGATCTCTATCCCACGCTATCGGCCATCGAGCACCTTGCTTTCGTTAGGGAGGCGTGGAAATCGGCCGCCGACATCGACTCGCTCTGCGACTCCCTCGGAATCTCCCCATATCTCGACAAGCCGACCCGTAAACTCTCGACAGGAATGAAGCAGCAGGTAAAGCTTGCCATGGCGATATCGACCGGTTGCCCGTACCTCATCCTCGATGAACCGCTGAACGGCCTCGATCCGGGAAAACGGAAAACCTCCTGCGACGCGATGCGCAGCGAAGTGGCGCGGGGACGCAGCGTGCTCATTTCAAGCCATCTACTCGACGACCTGGCAGACCTCACCAACTCGTTCTACTTCATCGAAGCCGGCACGCTCGTGGAAAAGATCAAGTCGTCCTCGCAGACGCTCAAGCAGGAATACCTCGATACATACGAAGGAGGTGAATGACATGATAGGCAAGAGCTATGCAAAGATAGCGATTGTTGGCTTTGTACTTTGTCTTGCAATGGTGCTATGTGCATCATTTGCGAGGTATAGGTCCGAGCAGTCGTTCATCGATGGTGCTGAAAATGGGTTTGGCATAGACGGGATGTATGTCAACGATGGCGCGACCAGGCCGTCTATGGCGATTCTTGCAGGCGAAGACATGGAATGGCAAATCTGTAATGACGATGGCTCTTGTCTGAGTGGTCGTTTGGCCGCAACGAGCGATCCGAATTCGTTTGATCTTCTCGACAATGATGGAGCGGATTGCGGTTCAGTTCACCTGTCGTATGCATCACGAGATGGGATGGACGGCATTCTCTACGTCTCCCACGAGTCTGGCGATTTCAAGATGCGTAGGACTAACCGAGTGCCGGCTTTTATCGAGGAGTGAGAGTTCCCGGCGGCCTGCTGATCAGGCCGCCGGGGTATCGAATCCCGCATTCATCCGTACACACACGGATGAATGCGGGAAGTTTCCGGATGAAGTTGATAATCAAGGAAACAAAGCCGTTCTGCCTGGGACGGCTTTGGCCTGGACTTTAACTACAACATCGCAATCGACACTTATCAGCTCGCGCAACGCGCATGGCCAGATCTCGGACGCTGGTGCATGGAGGACCTTCGAGATTTACTGGACATCCAAAACGACGACGCGCACCGCGTGCTCGCCGACTGCAAAGACGAGATGGCTGTCACAATGCGATCAGAAACGGCGTGAAGTCCGGAGAGCTTTCTGTGGAACCGCCGCACCGTCGCGCGAGCCGACCGGGCAACCCGGGCAATCTGGTCCCGGCTCTCCCGGTCGTATTCCTACGATATCGCCCCTAGATCACCAATGTGTCAGATAAAGAATGAGGCAATGGCTATGATCACGCCTACGGCAGATGCAACGACTGCGGCTTTTTTCCTCTCCTTTAGTCCGACGAATAGGGTTGCCGTAAAGTCAAGGGCGGAAATGCAGGATATGGCAAGCGAAACGAGTTCCTTGGGCGGTTTCAGCAAAAGGTCGCTAGCAAAGAGTAATGCAAGCAGGGCAAAGCCGATTGTGTTCAAGTATCTCGATTGATTTTGCGACAACATGGCAACTTCCTTTCAGAACATGCAAGTGAAAAGTCGGTACGATGTCATTGCGGTTGCAAAAAAGCCGCCGCTAGGACCGGTTGTCACGAGACCGGCGATAACTTCAGCGGTGCCAGCAAGGTAGGGATCGCGCAGGCAAGCCCCCTCCTTCGCGTTCAGCTTGACCTTGTGAGGGACGGGGCGGTTATTTGCAGATCCGTGAGAATCGCACCACGCCTTGGAATATGAATCCGCGCAGCGCCCGCGCTCAAAAAGGGATATATCGTAATTTTCGTCGTAGTTGTCTCCGACGTAGATCTCGCTGCTCTCGGCGGGAGATCCCTCGTCGGCATAGGCTGCCGCAACGGGCACAAATGGTGTCATGACAAGGGAGAGGCAAAGAGCTGCTGAGACGATGGAGGGCAGGCATTTCTTCATGGCTGGCTCCTTAATCTGGCCTTTGATAGTTACTTGATGTCGCCTCCTTCCGCTTTATATCCGTTGTATTTGGCGTATTTCTTTAATAAGGCAAGAGGTTCTTCCTCTCCTTCGGATAAGCCGATGATGTTTCCTTGATCATCCAGTATGAATACGGACGGAATATGCTCAAGTTCATATTGGTCATACACGGTCTTATCTTAATTTTTGCTGATGGCTCAGGCAAGGCGGGGCTTACGTTCGAGGCGATCAACAATGCCCTGGCCCTACAGAGAATAAACGCCACGAACACGCACGCCGGCGGCTGGGAGAAGTCCGAACTCCGCGGCCGCCTCAATACCGGCGACCTCTGGTCGCTTTTGCCTTGCGAACTCCAGTCCAAGGTGAAGTCCGTCACGAAGATGATCGACAACCTGGGCGGCTGCAAGGCAGGCACCCCCTCGGCCACGACTGACAAGGCCTTCCTGCTCTCGATGACTGAAGTCTACGGTGACATCCAGTCTGACGGCGCCCAGTACGAGTACTATGCGACGTCGAGGTATTCTGGACCTGAGATTGTGTGCTATTTCAGCACTCGTTCCGTGTCTCCGAGTGACTCAACGGACTTTATCTATGTTGACCCTTTCGGTCGCTGGAGCAGCGGTAGTGCCAACAGTGCCGGCAACGTGTTTCCCGCTTGGTGCTTCTAGATTTTCTAGTGCAAGGCCCGCGCGACTCCGCGCGGGCCTATCTTTTGGCAAGTGTACGAACGGTTTAGGTTCGCGGCACAGGTATTCGGGTTGAGGAGAAATAGGGTCATACAGCGGCTCTCAGAGCGCCAGCCGCACTCCTCCGCCATTACCTCTGCGGCGTCCTCGTATAGAGCCCGTCCTGCTTGGCGTTTCGTTGCAACAGCCCACTTGTCCACCAATCAAGTGGACTACTGGAATAAATACAGCGACACGCTTGTTCGATACAGTCGCTATATCTGTGTAAATCGCCGCGATAAATACAGCCTGTACTCGGCTGTATACCAGCTACGCGTATGTAGATTCGTATCGCGTCAATAAATCGGCTCAAGCGTGTGCAAAACGCGCAAGTAACCGCAAAAAGCGAATATCGCGCAGGTAGATTTTGGCGTGCAATTGCTTAATCAAAATTAAGCAATTGCTTAAAACAAAAAAGGTCAGGCACTCGGTGCCTGACCTGCAAACTTCTGGTCGGGACGACTGGATTCGAACCAGCGACCCCTTGACCCCCAGTCAAGTGCGCTACCAAGCTGCGCCACGTCCCGAAGCTTTTGTTTGTTGCTCTGCTCTCGCTCGCAACAGGGAGTATATTAACCCGAAACTTTGTCCTTGTGCAAGAACTTTTTTACAAATTTTGAAGCAAGTCCAAAATTGTATCTGCGAGCTGGGGTTTTGTTAGCACGGGAAGTTCTTGCGTACCCGCTGTACTCACGATCCAGGCCTTGTTGGTATCGGTTCCAAATCCCGAATCGGCGCGAGAGACATCGTTGGCGATAATGGCATCGCAACCCTTGCGGGCGAGCTTGCGCTGCGCGTACTCCACGACGTTATCGGTCTCGGCCGCAAAGCCGATCACGCAGCGCTCTCCCTTTTGGCGCGAAAGTTCGGCCAAGATATCGACCGTCTCGACCAGTTCGATGCGATCCAAGCGCTCGTTAGCCTTTTTGAGCTTATGGTCGGCAGGGGCCGCAGGCGTGTAGTCGGCGACGGCTGCCGCGCAAATGGCCGCATCGGCCGCCTGAAAGGCGCCCAGCGCCGCCTGCAGCATCTCTGCGGCGGTCTGCACGCGCACGCACTCCACGCCGCGGGGAACATCGAGCGATGTCGGTCCCAGCACAAGCGTGACCGCGGCGCCGCGGCGTGCAGCCTCCCCCGCCAGAGCGATGCCCATTTTGCCCGACGACCGATTGCCAATAAAGCGTACAGGGTCGATCGGCTCGTGTGTGGGACCGGCAGTGATTACGATGCGCTTGCCCGCCAGGTCTTGCGGGACGGGGTTCAGCACCTCGCAGACGGCCTCGACGATGTCCTCGGGCTCGCTCATGCGTCCCGTGTCCACGTCGCCGCAGGCAAGGTAGCCGCTGCCGGGTCCCACCACATGGACGCCACGGTTGCGCAACGTGGCCATGTTGGCCTGCGTCGCAGGCGCCTTCCACATGCCGTTGTTCATGGCGGGTGCGACCACGATGGGTCGCGGCGTGGCAAGCAGCGTCGTGGAGATGAGGTCATCGGCGATACCGTTTGCCATCTTGGCGATGATATTGGCCGTCGCGGGCGCCACGACCACCAGATCGGGCTCCTGCGCCAGCGAAATGTGGTGGATGGGGTCGGAGGGGTCGTCGAACAGACCTACAGCGACCGGCTCGTTGGTGAGCGCACGGAAGGTGAGCGGGCCCACAAACTCGGTGGCATGCTCACTCATAACGACCTTGACGCGCGCGCCGCGCTTTTGCAGCAGGCGCACGATATTGCACGACTTATAGGCGGCGATCCCGCCGGTGATGCCCAGCAGGATCGTTTTTCCCTCAAGTTGCATTGAATTATTGGGTGCCGCCATCGTTTAAGCTTCCTTGCTGGGGAGCACGAGCAGGCGGTGGCAGTACGGGCAGTGCGTAACCTCGCTACCGTCGTGGTTGAGGTCGCTCATGGACGACGCCTGCAGCGCGGTGTGGCAGACCGTGGGGATGTTGCCCTTGATAGTCTCGACGGCCAGGCCGCGGAACTGCTTGAGCAGACGCTCGTAATCAGTGAGTACGTCAGTCGGCAGCGTGGCGGCAAGCGCGGTGCGCTCCTTGGTGGCGGCATCGATCTGAGCCTGCAGATCGGTAGCCTTGGCACGGGCGGCCTTGGTGTCGGCCTTTACGCCCTCCTCGAACTTGGCGATGATGGCCTGCGCACGAGCCTCGCGATCGATCGCTTCCTTATGAGCGACGACGACGTCCTTGCGGGTGTGCTCGATCTTGTCGAGGCGTTTGGCCAGAGTGGCGAGCTCATTTTCCAGATCCTGGACCTCGCGGTAGTCAGAGCCGTCGACGTGGCGCTTCTTGGCGGCCTCGATGGCGTTGTTGGTCTGGATCTCGGTGGTGTTGAGATCGTCCAGCTCAATGTCCAGGTCCTTGCGCTGAGCATAGAGCTTGGTCATCTCCGACTTAAGCTTAACGTAGGTTTTGCGCTTGGAAGCGAGCTCCTTGAGCTCCGGCATATTGGCAAGTTCGCTCTTGTTGCGGGCGAGCTCCAAATCGATCTGTTGCAGCTTGAGTAGCGTAGCGCCGGCGCTCATAAGTTCTCTCCTTTTGTCACAGTCCACCATTGGCAAGGGTTCAGTATATTAATCGCATGACGGGGGTCAACCCCGGCGTCAACCGCAGAGTTCATCAAGATATCCACGAACGGCTCCTCGGAGCGGTCGTGGCCGAGCAGGATGACGCCCAGACCGCGCAGAGCAAGGTCCTGTGCCACGTGGTAGCCCGCCTCGCCCGTCACCACAACATCTGCGTCTGCAGCGATGGCGAGCTCTCCAAAGTCACCCAAGGAGCCGCCCAAAATGGCGACGGTCCGGCACGGGCGATCGGCCTCGCCCCACACGCGGGGGTCGCTGCCGAACATCGTGGCGGCGCGCGCGGCGAGGTCGCGCAGGCTGCAGGGGTCGTGGAGGGTCGCGAGTGCGCCCAGACCGGTGATTTCAGGCTCGTCCACATGCTCCAGTGAGCTCATGGGCTCAGCGCCCAGCAACTCACTCAGGCGAACGCGCGCCTCATACGAGCGGTCCAGGTTGGTGTGGAGCGAGATAATGCTCACCCCACAACGGGCCGCCTCGTAGAGCGCCGCACTGCACTGGGGACGTGTCGCGCTGGGCGGGCAAAATGCCTCGGGCGCCTTGATGTAGACGGGATGATGCGTGAGCAACACGTTGGCACCGGCCTCCAAGGCGAGGTGCACGTTGTCCCTGGTGGCGTCGAGCGCACAGGCCACGCCACGGATCTCGTCGTCGGGGTCGCCTACGGATAAGCCTACGTGGTCCCAGGGTTCGGCGTCCGTCTTGGGATAGCGTGCAAGCAGGGCGCGCTCGAGCTCGGAGACGATCATGCGGCACCTACGATTGAGAGCAGCGTCTGGGCAAAGTCGTCCAGATCGCTCGGATTCACGCGGTCATCGAAGGAAATGCGCAGTGCGCCCAGAGCCTGCTCGCGACCGATGCCCATCGCGCTCAAAACGTGGCTGGGGTCCATGCTGCCGCTCGAGCATGCCGAGCCTGCCGATACCTCAAAGCCGGCGGCGTCGAGCTTGATGATGAGCTCCTCGGAGTCCATGCCGTCAATATAGATCGATACCATGCCGGGCAGACGGTCGGCCTGCGCGTAGTCACCCATGGTGGCGTGAATGCGCGGGTGGGCCGTAAGCGTGGCGTAGAGCTTGTCGGAAAGGGCTTGCAGCTTCTCGCGCTCCTCGGCCACATGGGGTGCCAGCGTACGCGCGGCGGCGGCAAAGGCCAGCTGTGTGCGCAGGTCCTGCGTGCCGGCGCGACGTCCGGCTTCCTGTCCGCCGCCAAAGATGCGGGGGCGCAGCGGCGTGCGGTTCTTAAGGTAGAGCGCGCCGGATGCCACAGGGCCGCCGATCTTATGCGCGGCAACGGTCATAGCATCGACGCCCAGCTCGGTGACATCGAGCGGAATATGCAAGTAGCCCTGGATGGCATCGGTGTGGAACAGGGCGCCCACGGTATGCGCGGCGGCGGCCAGCTCGCGGATGGGCTGCACCACGCCGGTCTCGTTATTGGCGGCCATGATGCTCACGAGCGCGACGTCATCGCCAAGCAAGTCGCTCAGCACGGAGGTCTCGATGTAGCCCGCACGGCAGGGCTGCACAAGATCGACGGTAAAGCCGCCGGCACGCAGCAGCGGCAGGTTGTCCAGGATCGAATCGTGCTCGATGGCAGATACGATCACGCGGTTGCGCTTGCGGTCGTGCTGACGGGCGCCCTCGGCAAGTCCGAGGAGCGCCAGCTGGTTTGCCTCGGTGCCGCCATTGGTCAAGATAATCTCGGACGGGCGGACGCGCGCGCCAAAGCTGCGGGCGATCTCGCGACGCGCCACTTCCAGGCGCGCAGCGGCCTTGCGGCCGAGCGAATGCAGCGAGTTGGGATTGACGCCGGCAAGCTCGCTGTCGTCGTACTCGCGCTGCGTAAGGAGCGCCTCGGCGCGCATAGGCGTCGAGGCGGCATAGTCAAGATTCACGGGTATGCGGTTTTGACCTGCGGTCATAAGGGTCTATGCCTCCTGTGCGGCCTCATTGCCCAGCTTCTGTAGCAGCGCAACCTCGGCGGCGGGATCTTCGGACTTAAATACGGCGGAGCCGGCTACGAGCACGTTGGCGCCGGCCTTGACGACCTCGGCGATGTTCTTAGAAGAAATGCCGCCGTCGACCTCGATCATGGGCGACACGCCGTGGCGCTCACACATGGCCTTGAGCTCGTGTAGCTTTGCGATGGTGCCCGGGATAAAGCTCTGGCCGCCGAAGCCAGGGTTCACGCTCATGAGCAGCACCATGTCGACAACGTCGATGATGCTCTCGAGCACACACACGGGGGTGGCAGGGTTGAGCACCACACCGGCCTTGACGCCGCGCTGCTGCAAATGGGTGAGCGTACGGTGCAGGTGCGTGGAGGCTTCGTAGTGCACGGTGATCATATCGGCACCGGCGTCGGCGTACCAATCGACCGTCTCGTCGGGGTTCGACACCATGAGGTGTGCGTCGACCGGCACGTCGGTGGAGCGCTTGACGGCCTTGAGGATGTCGACGCCAAAGGTGAGGTTGCCGGTAAAGTGACCGTCCATCACGTCGAAGTGCACGTAGTCGGCACCGGCGATCTTGTCGAGCTCGCCCTTGAGGTTGGCCATATCGGCCGAAAGGACGGACGGAGCGATTTTAATGGAACCCATGGTAGAAGCCTTTCTGCACTAGTCGGTGAGTCCGTAGAACTCTTGCGATGGGACGCGGTCGGTGAGAATTTCGAGCGCCCTATCCAAAGTAACACCGTTGTAGAGCGTTTGCTCCACGGCAAAGGTGAGCGGAATGTCTACGCCCAGTGAACGGGCGAGTTCGCTGACGCTGCGGGCCGCGACGGCGCCCTCGACCACCATATGCGTGCGGGCCTGGTACTCGTCGAGCGACACGCCGTGGGCAAACTCGTAGCCAAAGGTGCGGTTGCGCGAATGTTCCGAGGTGCAGGTGGCGATGAGATCACCCATACCGGCTAACCCCATGCAGGTCATAGCCTGGCCGCCGCGGGCGTGCACCAGGCGGCTGATCTCGGCCAGGCCGCGCGTCATGATAAGGGCGAGCGTGTTGTCACCCGCGCCGGAGCCGGCGGAAATGCCGCACACGATGGCGATGACGTTTTTCATGGCGCCGCAAACCTCGACACCGGTCATGTCCTGCGACAGGTAGATGCGGAAGGCCGTGGACAGCAGCAGCTCCTTAAAGGTCTCCCCTATCTGCGGGTCTTTACTGGCAATGACGGCAGCAGAAAGTCCGCCGCGGCAGATCTCCTCGGCATGGTTGGGGCCCGAGAGCGCGGCCACGCGTGCCCCGTTGCCGATCTCGCTGGCAATGACCTCGCTCATGAGCAGGCCGGTCTCGGGCTCGATGCCCTTGGTGAGGCACAGGACCGGAATATCGGTATCGATAAACGGCGCTGCTCGATGGCACACGTCGCGCAAGTGCGTGGAGGGCACGGCAAAGATGATCGCATCGGCACCGTTGAGCGCCTGGGCGAGCTCGGTCGTTGCCATCACGTTATCCGGCAGCTCATAGTCCACCAGATAGCGCGGGTTGCGGTGCTCGCCATTGATGCCGGCGGCCGTCTGCTCGCTATGGGCCCACATGATCACGCGCTCGGCTCGCGCGGCGGCAAGGCCGGCGACGGCGGTTCCCCAGGAGCCGGAGCCAATCAGCGCAACATTCATGACTCTCTCCTACTTATCGTCGGGCTCGGCGACGCGCTTGGTAAACGAGAGCTTGGACTCCTTACCCGTCATGAGCTTTTTGATGTTCGCGCGATGCGCCCACACCACGGTGATGCCGATCATCGCCATGCAAAACTTGAGACCCAGGCTGCCGTACGGAAAGACCGCGCAGACGGCGATGGGAAGACCGATGGCCGCGGCAAGCGAGCCTACCGACACAAACTTGGTGATGGCGACGGCCACGATAAACATGCCCAGCAGCGAAAGTCCGATGGGCCAGTACCAGGCGAGGATAACGCCCAAGCCCACGGCGATACCCTTGCCGCCATGGAAGTTGAGGTAGGGCGAGAAGATGTGGCCCCACACCGCTGCCAGGCATATGACGCCGAGCATCCAGTCGCCGGGGGCTCCAGGCGCCATGATGCTCACGGGGAAGCCATAGCCCACGCCCGCGATAAGCGGGCGCGCGATTATGACACAGATGGCGCCCTTAAGGCAGTCGAGCAGCAGCGTGAGCGCAGCCACCTTGGGTCCGGCTACGCGCAGGGCGTTGGTGGTGCCGATATTGCCGGAACCCGCCTTGCGAATGTCGGTGTGGTTAAACACGCGGCCCAAGATCAAGCCAAACGGAATCGCTCCGATAAAGAACGAGACCACGGCGCAGATGGCGGTCAGCAGAATCGGATTATGCATCCTTTTGCTCCTTCTTCCTAAAGAAGAGTCGAATGGGCGTGCCGGAAAAATCGAAGGTCGAGCGCATACGGTTCTCCAAGTAGCGCTGGTAGGTGTCGTTGACCAGGTCGCTGTGGTTGACGAAGAACGTAAACGTCGGCGGGTTGACGCCCGTCTGGGTCACGTAGTGCATGCGCAGGCGACGCTTGCCGTCCACCACGGTGTGGCCAAACTCGCGCAGGTCGGTGAGGAACGTGTTGAGGCGCGAGGTGCTGATCTTTTGCGAGCGCGTCTTCTCGGCTGCGTCGACCATCGCCCAGATCTTCTCGACGCTACGGCCAGTCAGGGCTGAGATTCGCAGGTACTGGGCCCAGGGAGCCATGACGCCCAGACGGCGGTCGACGGTCTCCATGCAGGCCTCGCGCTTGCGGTCATCGTCGAGCAGATCCCACTTGTTGAGCAGCACCACGATGGCGCAGCCGCGCTCGATGGCCAAGCCCATGACCTTCTGGTCCTGCTCGGTGACGCCCACGGAGGCGTCGACGACGAGCAACGCCACGTCGGCGCGGTCGATGGCGCGCAGACCGCGGACCATGGAGTAGTACTCGATGTTTTCGTACACGGTGCTCTTCTTGCGAATGCCCGCGGTGTCGACCATGCGGTAATGCCTACCGTCGCGCTCGACGACGGTGTCGATGGCATCGCGCGTGGTGCCGGCGATGTTGGACACGATGGAGCGGTCGGCGCCCAGGATGCGGTTGAACAGCGAGGACTTACCGGCGTTGGGGCGGCCGATGATGGCCACGTTGAGCGCATCGGGGAACTCGTCGGCGACCTCGTCCTCTTCCTCCGGAAGCAGGGCTACGATGTCGTCGAGCAGATCGCCCGTGCCGTGGCCGTGCAGGGCCGAGAGCGGCGTGGGCTCACCAACGCCGAGCGAATAGAACTCCCAAATGTTGTCGTTCTCGCGATCGGGATTGTCGAGCTTGTTCACCAGCAGAAAGACCGGCTTGTCGCAGCGCTTGAGCATGCGGGCGACCGACTCGTCCTCCTCGGTGACGCCGGTGCGGCCATCGACCACAAACAGGATGACGGCAGCTTCCTCGGCGGCGGCAAGGGCCTGGTCGCGGATGGACGTGGCAAAGACGTCGTCGCTCTTGAGCGGCTCGATTCCGCCCGTGTCGACGATGGTGAACTCACGGCCGTTCCAGTCGGCCGTGTGATACGAGCGGTCACGCGTGACGCCGCGGGACTCGTGGACGATGGCGTCCGAGGTCTGGGCCAGGCGGTTGACGAGCGTGGACTTGCCCACGTTGGGGCGTCCGACGACGGCGACGATAGGTTTCATCTGCTCTCCTTTAATGGGTAGGGTCAGCGGGAATAGTTGAATTGGCGGGCGTTGTGCCAAGGATGTGCTCCAGGGTATCGAGCAGCTCATGCGGCATGGTCGATACCACATGAACCTCGGCGCCGCGACCGGTAAGGCTTGCGAGTAATTCGTCACGATGATACTCGTCAAGGGTCATACCGTCGGCGTTGAACATGAGCTTAGGCACAAAGAGCATAACCCCCGACAGGTCTTGCGACAGCTGCTCCAAGATGTCGCAGGCGACGATGAGGCCGGTCACGTCCACGTTGCCGCCAAAGTAACGGTTTTTGATGGCCGTGACGGTACCGGCAAGGCCCTGCGGCGATTCCACAAAACGCGCCACCGTATCGCGCGCGCTGGCGCCCGAGAGGCACAGCAGACGCTGGCCACGGGCGGCGATTGCCTCGCGAACGCGGCGTAGGCGCTCGGCGTCGGCGGCGAGCACGTTGTCGGTCTCGTCCAGATAGGAGCGGATCATGCCGATGCCGTCGTAGTACTGCGGGTAGCCGTCGTAAAAGTCGGCCTCGGGAGGCTCGATGCCGGCGTCCAGATAGAACTCGTCGCTCATCTGGAAGGTGTGGCGGCCAAATCGCTCGAAGGCACGGTCCTGGAAGGGTCGGATCATGGCGATGGTCTCGCGCGCCAGCTCGGGCTTGTCGCTGTAGGACCAGCTAAAACGGTTCTGATGCTTGGTAAATCCAAGCGGCACAATGCCCAGGCTCGTGATTTGCTCGTGCTCCTCGCAGAAGCGCAGGGTCTTTTGCAGCTCCTCGCCGTCGTTCATGCCGGGGCACAGTACGATCTGCGCGTGAATCTCGATGCCGGCGGCCATGATGGTCTCGAGCACGTCCATGCCGCGCTGGGCGTTGCGGCCCATCATGCGGCGGCGGACGTCGGGGCTTACGGCATGGACCGACACGTTCATGGGGCTCATGTTGCGTTGGATGACGTTTTGAACATCATCGTCGGTGAGGTTCGTGAGCGTGACGAAGTTGCCCTGCAAAAAGCTCAGGCGGTAGTCATCATCGCGGATGTAGAGCGTGGAGCGTCCGCCCTTGGGCAGCATGGTCATAAAGCAGAACACGCAGGCGTTTACGCAGGTGCGCATGCCGTCGAAGATGGGGCCATCGAACTCCAGACCCCAGTCCTCGCCGGGAAAGCGATCGAGCTCGACGGGGGTGACGGTGCCGTCGCGCGGATCGAATACCTCCAGCTCGACGGTGTCGTCGTCGGCCTCCCAGAGCCACACGATCATATCGGTCAGCTGCTCGCCGTTGACCGTGAGCACGCGCATGCCCGGCTCGATACCCACATCCCATGCGGGCGATTCGGGGCGCACGTTTTTAACGAGCGCGCCCTCACCCGGCTCGGGGTCGCGGCTGCGCCCGTAATCGGCCACCTCGGCGGCGTATGCGGGTACGGTCTGGTCCATGATTAGCGGCAAAGCTCCTTGATGCGCTCGACGGCGCGCTCGATGTGTTCTTGTGGGGTAGAGGCTCCGGCGGTGATGCCGATGTGGCGTGCGTCGGTAAACCACGCGGCCTGTAGCTCGGAAGCTTCCTCGATGTGATGGGTGTGCTCGCAAGCCTCGGCGCAGATCTGCGCCAGACGGCGGGTGTTGCCCGAGTTCTTGCCGCCCACCACGACCATGCAGTCGCAGCGGTTGGCAAGTGCGGCTGCTGCCTGCTGGCGCTCACTCGTGGCGGCGCAGATGGTGTTGATCACGCGCAGTTCCTGCACGCGCGGGGTGATGGCGGCCACGACCTCGGCCAGGTTCTGCGCGGTCTGGGTGGTCTGCACAACCAGGCCTACCTTGCCCTTGAGCGGCAGCTCGTCCGCATCGGCGGCGCAGCTCACGACCTGCGCGTCATCGCCGGCATGGCCCAGGATGCCCTCAACCTCGGGGTGGCCCGGCTCGCCCACGACGATCACACGGTAGCCCTCGCGTACCAGGCGCTCCGCCGCCACGTGGACTTTTTTCACGTAGGGGCAGGTGGCATCGACCACGTCGAGACCGCGCTTGCGAGCGGCCTCGATCACCTGCGGCACCACGCCGTGCGCGCGGATGATCACGGTGCCCGATGCGGCATCGTCCAAGGTGTCGGCTAGACCAACGCCTGCCTCGGCGAGCTCGCGTACCACGATGGGGTTATGGATGAGCGGGCCCAGGGTGTGGACCTGAGTGCTCTCCCCTGCCTGCGGGGCGGCCGCCAGGGCCATATCGAGCGCGCGCTGCACGCCGTAGCAGGTGCCGGCGTGGGCAGCGATTTCGATGGTGGGGGCGTCGACCTTTCCGGTTACAGCCTCGGCAGTGTTCATGACTTCCTCGCCCATGGCTAGAACCTACCCGGGTGCTCGGCGCACAGGTCGTCGCGCATGGCGTAGACACGACTCATGGCCTCGGACTCAAACCATGCCAGACGTTCCTTGCGCTTGAGCTCGGCCGGTGCATCGGATAGCGAGATGGCCTTGCCGGCACGGATCCAGCACTTTTTGGGGCGCATGAGCTTTTTGCCCGCAGGCGTAATATCGGACCAGCCGCAGATGGCGAGCGGGTTGACAGGCGCCTTGCCCATCTGGGCGATGAGCGCAAAGCCGCCGTGGACCTCGGGCTTGGTCTCGCGCGAGCGGATGCGCGTGCCCTCGGGGAAGATCAAGACGTCCTCGCCGCGCTGCAGCGCATGCTGGGCGGCGCGCAGGCACTTCATGTCGGCGGTGCCGCGCTCGACGGGAATGCCGCCCACGCGGCTAAAGGCCCAGCGCACGATCTTGCTCTTGGCAAACTCGGATTTAAAGATGGGGCGGATGCGGCGGCCGCCAAAGAACAGCGCCGTCTCCACGGCCAAGAGTTCGGCCATCGAGGTGTGGTTGCAGATGACTACGCTGCCGCGGCCTTCCTGGCGCTCAAACAGTAGGTCGGCGTCCTCGACCTTCCAGCGCCACATAAGCTTGGAGAAGACCCACAGGATGCCCATGACCACGACGACGGTGCCGCGGATGAGCGCCGGGAACTCGGCGTACGGGGCGTTGTAGTAATCCTCGGGCGTCTGCTTAAACAGGCGCATGGGCTACCTCCTTTGGTTGATGAGGTCCTCGATTATCGAGACGACCTCGTCGATGGTGTGGGCGGTGGAGTCGACGTGCACGGCGTCCTCGGCGGGAACGAGCGGTGCGACCTCGCGGCTGCTATCGAGCTTGTCGCGCTGCTTGAGGGCGTCGAGGGTCTCGTCGACCTCGGCCTCGAGCTGCTCTTCGGTAAGCGGCTGGGCGTCGTTTTGGTGGCGCTGCAGCACACGGCGACGGGCACGCTCGCGCGGGTCGGCGGTCAGGAACACCTTGACCTGCGCTTTGGGGAACACGACGGTGCCGATGTCGCGACCCTCGGCGACGATGTCGCGGTCCTCGGCGGCGCGGCGCTGGTGGATGAGCATGGCGGCACGCACGCCTGGGTAGGCCGAGACCTTGGACACGTTGGCGTCGACCTGCGGGGTGCGGATGGCAGCCGAGGCATCTATGCCGTCGATGGTCAGGCGCGTATCCTCGCCGGTGCCGTTGGTAAAGCGGATCTCGATCTGCTCGGCGAGGGCGTCGATGGCTGCCTCGTCGTCCAGATCGATGCCGCGGTCGAGCGCGGCGAAGGTGACAGCGCGATACATGGCGCCCGTGTCGAGCTTGTTAAAGCCCAGCTGGCGGGCGATCTCCTTGGCGATGGTGGACTTGCCGGAACCGGCGGGGCCGTCGATGGCGACGATCATGCAATGCTTCCTTTCGGTGGTTGATGTGCTGGTATGGGACGCGGGCGCTGGGGCTTGGCGGACTGGCTAGCCCGTGTAGCGCTCGCGGTAGGTGTTGCGCTTGGGCGCGGAGCCGTGGCTGCCGTGATGGCGCGTGCGGGTCGCGGCGTTGTCCTGGGACACGCGGTCGCCCCGCTTGGAGCTGGCTTGCTTGGGCGGGATGCCGCCGGCCTTGAGGATCTGCACCTCGCGGTCGGTAAGTTCGCGCCACGAGCCCTTGGTCACGTCCTTGAGCTCCAGGCCGGCAAAGTTGCAGCGGTGCAGGCGGATCACCGGGTGGTGGATCTTGCTCAGCATGCGCTTGACCTGGTTCTTGCGGCCCTCGCGGATGATGACCTCTACGGCAGTGGTGCCGGGCTTGACGCCTTGCGGGGCCACCGCCTCGGCCTCGCGCGCGTTAATGACGCGGCAGATCGCCGGCTGACACAGGCCGTCGTCGAGCTCGATGCCGCGACGGAGTGGTTCCAAGTCGCGGTCGGTCAGGTGGCCGTCCACGAGTGCCTGATAGGTCTTGTAGACGTGCTTGCTGGGGTGCAGCAGGTCCTGCGACAGGTCGCCGTCGGTGGTAAAGAGCAAAAGGCCCGTGGTGTCGCGGTCCAGGCGACCCACCGGGAAGAGCCCCGGAAAGCGGTCGCGCGGGACCAGGTCGGCCACGCAGGGGCGCTCCTGCGGATCGCTCATGGTGGTGAGGTAGCCGGTCGGCTTGTAGAGCATCAGGTACACGGCGCCCTGGTTGAGCTTGACGGGCATGCCGTCGACCTCGATATGGTCGCGGTCGACATCGACCTTGGTGCCTAGCTCGGTCGCGACCTGGCCGTTGACGGTCACGCGGCCGGCGATCATCAGGTCCTCCGAGCCACGGCGGCTCGCCACGCCCGCGCGCGCCAAAAAGCGCTGCAGGCGCATGGTGTGCGGGTAGACGGGCTGGACGTCGCCTGCGGGCGTTGTGGCGCCCATGGCGCTTGCGATGCGCGTCTCTCCTGCTTCGTTAATCCTCGTCATGCATATCCTCCGAGGTATCGACGGTGGGCAGAAGCTCCTCGCCATCGGTGTCCTCAACATCGGTATCGATCAGTTCGCGCTCTTCGTCCAGGTCCTCGGCCTGCTCCTCGAGCGTGGACTGAATGCTGCGGCCGCTCAGGCGCTCGCGGATAAACTGGCGCGACTGCTCGTCGGGGGCAAACTGCTCCAGATCAGGCAGGTCCCGGGTGGAGCGCAGGCCGAACTTTTCCAAGAAGGCGTTGGTCGTGCCGTAGATGATGGCCTGACCGCGCTCGGGGTCGCGGCCGAGTTCGCGCACCAGGCCCTTATCCACGAGCGACGCGATGACGCCGTCGGAGTTGACGCCGCGGATGCCCTTGACCACCTCGCGCGTGACGGGCTGGTGGTAGGCGATGACGGCCAGGGTCTCGAGCGCCGCCTGCGACAGCTTTTGCGTGTCCCAGCTCAGCACGTAGGCCTCGACCACATCGTGGTAGGCGGGGTGTGTAAACAGGCGCCAGCCACCGGCGACCTCGCGCAGTTGAAAGCCGCGGTTGGCTTCCTCATACTCAACCTTGAGCTCGGCCAAAAGCGATGCGCACTCGCCCGGGGCGATATCCAGCGCACCTGCCAGCGCGGGTGCGCTTACCGGGTCGCTCGACACCAGCAGCAGCGCCTCGAGGGCGCCTTTGAGGCTGTTTGCCTCCAGCGTGGAAAGGTTCAACATGCTAGCGTCTCCTATTCGGTGAGTTCGGGGCCCTCGCCGGGCACGTATGCCTCGGCGCCCTCGACGCGGTTGATTTGAATGGTTCCAAAGATCTCGTCCTGGCTCAGGGTGAGTGAGCCGCGTTTGGCGAGCTCGAGCATGGCCAGGAAGGTGACGACGAGCTGCTCGGTGGTGGCGTCGCCATCCAACAGCTCGCGGAAGGTGCAGGTTTGGTGCGCCATGGTAAAGCGGTCGACCGAGGCCACCGTCAGGTCGAGCGGCACGCGATGCGGTGCCACGTGCTCGGCTTCCAGCAGGAAGGTCTGGCGCTTGCCGTCCAAGTCGGCGCAGATGACGGCGAGGCCGCGCAGGGTAATGCCGGCCAGGTAGTCGGGCATAAGGCCCAGAAACTCGGGGTCGGGGCCAGCCACGCGCGGATGCATGCGGCTCTCGGCCTGCATGCGCGCGCCAAGGGCTGCCGCCGCGCCCTTAAACTGCTTGTAGGCGATCAGGCGCTGAATCAGGACCTCGCGCAGGGCGTCGCCGTCGAGCGCGCTAAGTTCCTCGAGGTCTTCGTCGTCCTCGTCATCGTCGCCTGTCTTGCGCGGGGCCTCCTGGGGCACCAGCGAGGCGGCCTTGATGTCCAAAAGAGTTGCCGCGACCAGCAAAAAGTCGCTCGCCACGTCCAGGTCCAGCGACTCGATGCGCTCGACCTCGGCAAGGTATTGCTCGGCCACCTCGCTGATTGAGATGGCGCCGATATCAACTTTTTGGCGGGTTACCAGCTGCAGCAGCAGGTCGAACGGTCCGCTGTAGACCTGCGTCGACACGCGATACGACATCTTCGACCTCCTTTGACGGCGCCTTCGCGGCGCGGTTTGGGTGCATGTTACGACCGTTTTGCACGATCGACCTGTAAGTTTACCCTAGATGCCGGCGATTGCGAAGTCGAGCAGCCGCTCAGCCAGCGGATACACGGTAACGTCGAAATAGCGGCCGATCACGTCGATGCCGGTCCACATGGGCAGCAAGTACAGCACGATGATAAGGATGGGCATGGCGTATCGTTGCAGCTGGTAGTAGTTGGAGAGCGCCTTACCTTTGAGGAACGGCACGATGATCGACGAGCCGTCAAGCGGCGGAATCGGGATGAGGTTAAAGAACGCGAGCGACAGGTTGACCACGATAAACGTGGCACCGAAGTTCATGATTTGGGATGCCACGGCAAAGGACATGCTGGCGTAGAGGTTGCCATACGCTGCGTGCATGAGAGCGGCTGCAAGGCATGCTAGTGCGATGTTCGATGCGGGGCCGGCTGCGCTCACCAGGACCTCGTCGCGCTTGGGGTGCTTGAGGTTGTTGAGGTAGACGGGCACGGGCTTGGCGAAGGCGAACACCGGACCGCCGGCGGCAAGCATCAGCAGCGGCAAGATGACGGTGCCGAACGGGTCGATGTGGTTGAGCGGGTTGAGCGAGACGCGGCCGCGTGAGCGCGCCGTTTTGTCGCCGAGCGCCCAGGCCGCGGCGGCGTGCGCACTCTCGTGGATGACGATGCCAACGATGACGGCGACAGCGCTCGCGAGCAGGTTCATAAAGTAGCTGCTGGACATGTCGACCCTCTAGCGGACGCGGCGCGAGGCACGCGTGAGCAGGTAGTCGGCCACAAACAGGATGACGGCGACGATGGCGTAATCCAGACGGAACACGCCGCCAAAAGGCGATGTGATGACGCCGTAGCCGGCGATGGCACCCGGCAGCGCGCGAGAAAGCTCAACGACAAAGCCAACGATTTGCAACTTGGCGGTGAGGCCGCTAAAGCACAGCAGCACGGTCATCGCGCTCATAAAGATGCCGCAGATGCGACAGGCGATGGCGATGATGCTCATCGCCACGGCAGCGGCCTTACGAGAGTTCACGCGCGGTCTCCTCTTCGATCTGGGTTGAAAGCTCGAGCCATTCGTCCTCGAGCTTGGGCAGCTCTTGCTTAAGGCCGTTATATTCCCCCAGCGCGGCGTTGAACTTATCCTGATCGGCATAAAGCTCTTCGCTGGCCATCAATTCCATAAGCTCGTCATAGCGGGCACGCTTTTTGTCCAGCTCTGCCTCGATCTTTTTGAGCTGGTTGCGCACGCCCTTGAGCTTTTTGTTGAGCGCGGCGCGAGCCTGGGCCTCGGCGCGCTTTTGCTCCTTGGTCTTTTTGCCCTCGGCAGGCTTGGGAGCCGCGGCTGGGCTGCTGGCCTGGGCGGCGTTGGCGGGCTTAGTGCTCCTGCTTGCCTCCGGCGCGCTCTCCCCTGCCGTCTCGGCGACGGCGCGGGCTGCGAGGTCCTCGCGCTTGAAGAGGTAGTAGTCGTAGTCGCCGTCGTAGACCGTGACCTTGCCGTCGCGGATGTCGATGATGCGGTTGGCCACGGCACGTACCAGGTGCTCGTCGTGGCTGATCAGCACGATGGTGCCGGGGAAGTTTTGCAGGGCGTTCTCGAGCATGTCCACCGAGTCGATGTCCAAGTGGTTGGTGGGCTCGTCCAGGCACAGGAGCGCCTCGGGCGCCACGAGCATCTTGGCCAGGGCCAGACGCGCCTTTTCGCCGCCGGAGAGGACGCGGACCTGCTTTTCGATTGCGTCGTTGTCGCTAAACAGGAAGGCGCCCAGCAGGCTGCGCTGCTGGGGCACGGTCCACTTGGGCGTGACGGTGTCGATCTCTTGCAAGACGGTGTTGGACTCGGTCATGCCCTCGAGCGCATGCTGGGCATAGTAGGCGATGCCCACGTTGGTACCCAGGTCGCGCGTGCCGGTAGTGGGCGGCTCCAGGCCGGCGAGGATCTTCATGAGGGTGGACTTGCCGGCGCCGTTGGGGCCGACAAGCGCCACGTGCTCGCCGCGGTAGAGTTTGAGGTCGATGTCGCTGTAGATGTGCTTGTCGCCGTAGGACTTGGAGACGCCCTCCAGGCTCACGACCATATCGCCGGAGCGCGGCGGGTCGGGGAACTTAAAGTCGATGTGCTTGTGGCCCTCGGGCAGGATGACGAGCTCCTTTTTGATTTGCTCGATCTTGCGGATGCGCTCCTGCGCCTGGGCGGCCTTGGTGGGCTTGTAGCGGAACTTGTCAACGAAGACCTGCATGTGGGCGATGTCGCGCTCCTGCGCGGCGCGCTTGGCGCGCATCTGCTCCAAGTTGTCCTCGCGCTGCTTGAGGTAGCTGCTGTAGTTGCCGGTGTAGGTGGTCACGCGGCGGTTTTCGAGTGCGGCGACGTGGTCGACACAGGCGTCCATGAAGGCGCGGTCGTGGCTGACGATGAGTACGGCGCCGTCGTAGTTGGCGATAAAGCCGCGCAGCCACTGGACGCTTTCGAGGTCCAGGTGGTTGGTGGGCTCGTCGAGCAGCAACAGGTCGGGGTGGCGCAGGAAGAGCTTGGCCAATGCGATGCGCATCTGCCAGCCGCCCGAGAACTCGGAGCACGGGCGCTCAAAGTCAGTGACCTTAAAGCCCAGGCCGGACAGGATCTTGCGGGCGTTGCTCTCGAGCTCGTAGCCGCCCAGGTGCTCAAAGCGGTCCTGGACCTGGCCGTACTCGTTAAGGAGCGCGTCGACGTCCTTGCCCTGCTCGGAGAGCTCGGTGATCTGGGCCTGCAGCTCGTTGGCGCGCTCGCCCATGCGGCGGATTTCCTTGGCGGCCGCCATGACCTCGACAAGGATGGTGGTGTCCTTTTGCTCCAGGTTGGTTTCCTGCTCTAGGTAGCCTACCTGGCAGTCCTTGGCGTACTGGACCTGGCCGGCGTCGGGGCTGTCGATGCCCATGATGATCTTGAGCATGGTAGTTTTGCCGGCGCCGTTGGGCCCCACGAGCGCAAAGCGCTCCCCGGGGTTGATCTGGAAGGACGCGCCGCTAAAGAGGACGCGCGCGCCGAAGCTTTTTTCGATCTTGTCGACCAGGAGGATCATGGTGCCGCCTTTGACCTTGTGTGCCTATAT
>OAWM01000533.1_pt1 | contig 25325 bp, 23 predicted proteins | sample 1495501 | NCBI WGS metagenome assembly OAWM01 (sample SAMEA2580210, study PRJEB22360) | human gut metagenome | biome: human gut; feature: human-associated habitat; material: faeces | place: Denmark | collected 2008/2010 | reverse complement strand
CCGACTGCAGCTTGTCCAAGGCGGACTTAGAGGCCGTAAAAAGGTCCGAAAAGCCGCGCACAAGGCTCGAACTGCCGGAAGCTGGCAAACCAGAAGAAGAAATGACGGACATATTCTTATACTCTATATTACATCATTATCTAAAAAACAAACCGACCAATCGGTATAATATGTGCAAATATAAATCTTAAATTTGGGATAAAGAAATATAGACCAGTTATTTATTGATGTTATGTAACATCTTTCAATAGGGGCATCTTTCAATGGAACATTTTTCTACTGTATTTCATAAAAGTGTAGATTAAAGAATATATTAGAAAACTGTAAAGTGTAAACCTATGAACTGTAAATACTGTAAAGGGTTTACAGTTCATAGGTTTACACTTATATGTCGAAAGATAAAATCTGCATTTTGCAATTAGCTGTATATCAATTACAAGACAAAGAGTGGTCGTCCCAAAGGCTTTCCATGGCACAGTATTTTCACTATTATAGCCATATACTCCTCATGTGCGCACAGAAGGGGTGATTATTGTATCACTTATTAAAAACATGGAGGAATAACTATGCCTTATATAGACGATGAACTGCTGGAAAAGATGATTAATACGATGGCGGAAGGGTTTGCGCGTATCGAAAAAAAGCTGGAACGCATAAACCGGCAACGGGACTGCCTGGGCGGAGACCAGTTTTTGGACAATGTGGACCTGGCGGAACTGCTTGGCGTGTCGCAACGGACATTGGCACGTTACCGGGAAAAAGGGAAAATACCTTATTATTGTGTGGATGACAACGGGCGGACACTCTACCTTGCTTCGGAAGTACGGGATTTCATTAAAAGCCGGCAGAAAGGGAAAGCTATGAAACCTGACAAGGGTTAGACACAAACCGGATGCAACTTGCAAGAGTGAAGAATATCAGTCAATATATAACAACTGTTTTGAATTTCCACAAAAAGTATTCTTGACTTGATACAGCCATTTTCATGTATGCTTCAGGTAATGAATTCAAAACAGTTTCAGATGTGGATGTTTCATTCAAGAGAGCCGTATCATTGCTCAAAAACAGCATGTTGATATGGCTCTCTTATTATGCCTAAGCCCCATCACTCAGATCGGGACGGCAGTCATGCGCATCGTGTCCAGATTGAGATAAAGTCCCCGATAGAACGTACATCCTTCCCGGATCATCTTCCACAGCAAACCACAACCGGCCTGCGCCAATATGGAATTGATGAAAAGATCCTGTTTCTCCAAGGCTTCCGCCAGCGAACAGCTCGGGCCGGAGTCCTTCTCGTCAATCGTGGAATAGCTGACCTCCTCGGTAATGACATTCAGGTGCGGTGTAGGCTGGTACTGTTCTGAAGCGGGCTGGTAAATCTTGTTGCGAACGGTACCGACCAGCACCTGCCCGGTGGTGCGGGCATTGCCGAAATCCATCCAGTAAATCGGAGTGGCCTCATTGATATGGACACTGTCCCTGAAAGGTTTCAGAAACCGCCAGAGCGTAAGCCTGGAACGTACATTATCGGTACAGGTGATGATGATATTCGCCGTACGGTTCTTTCTCTTCCCTGTTTCAGGCACCGGATAACGGCGGGGTTCCGCCGTCCATGCCGTGCCGAAAAAACGGTTGATCCGGGTGACGAGCGCGACCGCCTTGTTCAGGCCGATTTCCGGCTCGGAAAACAACTGGCGTCCGATGTTGGATTCGGACACGGCATCAGGGTCGTAAACGGTCACATAAAGCCCCGGATGTCCCAATGCCTGCAAGGCCCTATCCATACGGGCCAATGAGGTGATGACCTGTGACCCTGTACCGCCGGCACCGATGACGATGACGCTGACCGGGTGGTGCGGAGAAAGCAGGTAATTCTCGGTATAATGTATTTTTTTCTTCTTCATGACAATAAATCTTTCAATTTGATATTTAACGGTTGCAGCTCCTCTTCGTTGAAAGGAGCGTTGCGGGCATTCTCGGTGACGATGACCAGGTTGCTTCTGGTAGGGTTGCCTTTCCCGCCCAAATGGGAGAACTCGCTTGTCCAAAAACGCTGTTCCCAATATGCCAGCCAATCGGCATAGGTCGGGTTCTGCGGAACGGCCAGCGAGGTACTGCCTAGGCAGACCTTGCTTTGTGTGACGTTGAAGAACGGGGCCCGGTAAAGCTCCGTCCTTTCTTCCGGCCTGTCCCCCTTGAATGCGTAGATATCCATCTGTTCCTTTTCCACCTTGTAGATAACTCCCGGAAGATTGAACTCCCCGTCAGCGATGTTCAGACCTCCAGTGAAAAACATCCGGTGCCTTCCCGGAGGGCTGTACCAGACATACTTCTCATGCCCTTTCCGGGAATTGCACTCCAGCAGGTTCGACGGAATCCTCCCGTAAGGAATCCGGCATATATCAGCGGAATAGTTGTCCGCCAAAGCCCCGATAAATTCGTGGCTGACGGGAACGGCAGCTCCCATACGCCCGTCGGGACTGATGGGACGCAGTTCAAGATGGTATTTGTCATTGGTTCTGTAAGTATTGGAATCATACGCATAAGCAATGAGTGCCGCTTTCGGCACCATGATTTCCTGCAATCTGGTTGTCAGTTCATTCATTTTCTTTCAGTTAAAAATGTCGTTCAATGTATTCTGTAAACTTCCCGAACCACCGGGCGAAGCGTTCGGGAAAGTCATCCATGCTAAATAGCCTGTCCGTTTCGGGAGACAGCAGCATACGGGTGACAGGGGAAAGGCAGTACGTTTCCCGCTGGTCCGAGTTAAAAATCTCCATCATATTTTCCGTCAGCACGTCACGGATGGAATAGACCAGCATGACCTGTTCATACAATGGGATGGGCCGGAAATCCGGTTCCTCCTCGTATGCCCAGTCGTACTGGTAGGACATGATGGAAGGCACGGCTTTGCCGATGAAAGCCATGCCTTCCCGTACCAGTGTCAACAAATTCTGTTCTTCCTTCTTTTCAGGGCAGTATTCCGACAGCAACTTGGTGAATCCTGAACAGAACGGACGTTTCCACATGCGTTTCAGCATCCGGTCAATTCTGCCTTTCTCGTAGGACTTTACCAGTTTTTTCCACGCTTTGATTTCCCGCGGTGTTATGTCCTCGTCGTAATTAGGGCGGCTTTCCAAATTGTCACACGACATTTCATAGTAATATGTTTCTTTCAAATCCCGCATGTCGTGGTGCAGCATGAAACGACGGATAAATTCAAGTACCAGCCTCCTTGTCGGCGCAGAAAGCACTCTGGTAAAATCCAAAGGCAGCCAGAAAAGGGTGTGATCCGGCCAGTCGTGATGCCGGTAAAGGCAGAATGCCAGATTACCCTTCACCACTTCCAGATTGACTGATTCAGGGACCAGGTTGTCCATCACCTCAAAAAGCCGGACGATGTCCTGCCTCGGACACCGGCTCCGTCTCTTTTTGGGGAAAGGCAAGCGGACATCCAGCAGACGGGCGTAGTTTACAGCAGAACGATACAGGTAGTCAAATGATTCCGGTGTAGTAAGATTTATACGGTTATTTTCGTCCCAATCAATACTATAATCCGGTGCAACGGGATATATCCGTTCTGTCAGAAAACCATTGTTGCGCCGGGTGGCGGCAGGAGCCTTTTTCTGTTGCGCAATGTTCCCCGGCTGATATCCGTCTGCCGTTCGAGTTCGCTGACGATTTGTCGTGCCAGTTCCTGCAACTGGTAGTCTGTAAGCTGTACGCATGCCTGTTCCTCCTTCTTTTTAATATGTTTCCCTCTTGCCATACCTCTATCCTTTTACGCCGGTGGTCGTCTTGAATTCATAAACCGCACAATCCTCCTCTATGACAGGGCCATGCACGTTTGCCGTCGTCAGTTCCGGGTAAGTCATGGAATAGAAATCCATCACATCTGCCGGAACCATTTCCGGATTCGGATCATTCAAGGCCAGGTAAGTGTTTGCTTTCTTCATTTTGAATACTCGTTTGAGTCCTTTGATTTCGAGTGCCATATCTTTATCTTTTTAATAAGTTAATACTGTAATTTATTCATGAATTGCAGCAAAGGCTCATGATGCCGGATGTTGAATCCTGTCACATAAGCCTTTGCATGTAACGAGCGGATTTAATCCGTACATCGGGAAGTCAACAGCACACCAGTTCCAATTCCTGCTGTGCCTCGTCCTTCATGCGGTTTTCTTCCGGGAAGTCGGGGTATTCGGCATAAGGGTCTTCACGGAGCAGTTCACGGTCTTCTTCATCTTCCTTGTCAAAACTGTAAGGGGCTGTCTGTTCCTGCGGCTGAAAATCCGGGATCCCACTTGCCGGACGGTTCGGCGGGGTCTGTACGGGAGCAGACGGCTGTGCCTGCACATACGGATAGGTTCCCGAATACGGGGGATATACAGGCTGCCCGTAAGGCGGGTATGGTTGTCCGTTAGGGATAAAACCTTGTGGCGGCGTTGTCTGAGGCTGTTGTCCGTACGGCGCTCCCCATCCATATTCCGGCTGCGGAGGTATGGGTTGCGCTGCCGGTTGTGCGGCCGGTGCCGGCGGAACAGCGGCATTTCTGCCCGCTCCGTGAGGTGACATCGGTCCGGCATCAGTCCTTTGTACGGGATTGCCATTGACCGGATGAGCCTGCGCAGACACTTGTTGTGCCGGAGCGGTGGGCACGACCGGTTGCTGTGCTGGCGGTTCAGGTACGACTTCCTGCTCTCCGAAGAGACTTCCGGCATTCGCCTTGCGCTGAATCTCCTGCATCTTAGCGTCAATTTCTTTCTGTTTATCAGCCGTAGCAAGCAGGCGTGCCTGCTTTAACCAGGTCTGCGCTTCGGAAAATCTGCTTGCCGCAGCCGCATCGTCCGCTTTCTTCATCAGTTTTTCCATTTTCTCCCGTTTTTCACGGGCTTCTTTGGACTCTTTTTCGACAGTTTTTCCTGGTTTGGCCTGTGAAGCGGTCTTTTCCGCCGCCTTCTCAAAAGCTTCCAAGTTCGTCAGGATGCCGAGCGCCTTTTTTACCGGTGCCATGACTGCCTGCAGGAACTCCCGGTCCAATTCCTCAGGTGTCCCGCTGAGGACAAGGGGCACCATGTGTTGCTGCTGTTCCTCTTTCAGGGCGTTGTTCCGGGGCATGACCGCCACATTCAATTTGTCATTCATCCTGCGGATGTTGATGCTCAGGTCGGTGCCTGCGCTAATCAGTTGGTAAATCTGTTCAAAAAACATAATTATAAAATTTAGATGGTTATTGATTGGCTTATTCTATGACTTCCTGCATGAAAAGTTTCAGCAGTTCAGCCCTGTCCGGTCGTGAAGCAATATCCAGTAACGGTTCCAGATAATATCCTATGGTACGCGGTTCGTCTGCCATGTCCGGAAAACGCCGCTTTACGGGTCGTGACGGGCCACACGGTGTCGGCCATGCAACGGGCGTGGCGGGTGCAGAAGGGGCAGTTGTTATTGTCTTCATGTGTTCTCGGTTTTAACAGTTACAATAATATTCCGAATAATACCAGCCATACGGCTGTCTTGAAGAAGAAACGTATGACACGAAATGCCAACGAAATGATTTTTCCAGCCAACAGGATGGCTACAAGAAGGTTTGCGGATACAATCCCGCTTTTCAGCAGGAGAAATGTACCGATGAACAGGCACAGCACCATGACCGTCCTGCCGATGCATTTGATAATTCTGATTTTCATGTCTTTTCATTTTAAGTGAATGACCCCATCGGGGTATGTTTTCCCGATTTTACAAAGGCGAGGTAGTGGATTGGCTGTTTCCTGCACAAGGTTTGGCGGGAAAAAATACCGCAGCGAAGCGAGGATGATTTTTTCCCAGCCAACCAAGCCCCAAGGGGGCTCGCCTTGTGTAGGAAAAAGCAATCCGCTACCTTTGCTGCGTAAAACGGAAAAATATTTTCACCCAAATAAAAAATGCAGACCTTACGGCCTGCATTCCTGTCCATACCATTTATAAGGTTTTACTCCACCAGGTGCCTAGAAATTTATTGGGCGCCATCTTCTTGGATGCCTTTCCCCTTGGAACCGCACAGACGGAATATCTCGTCCGTCACCTCGCCCGCCAGCCTGGATACATCTTCCAGAAATGCTTCCTGAGAGAGGTTGCCTTGTTCCATGTCCTCCAATTGCGCTTCCCAGCCGGAGGTGAGGGACGGGTCGGCAATCTTCATGCCACGCACCGTCTCGTAGATATACAGCCCTTTGCGTGTGGGGATGATGTATTTGCCCGAATAACGGATGTATTTGCGGTCAAGCAACGTGCGGAGAATGGCTGCACGGGTGGATGACGTACCCAGCCCGGTCTTTTCCATATATTCCACCAGCTGTGCGTCGGTATAGGGCGATGGCGGCAAACCGCAACGGCGTACCAGGCTGCATGCCGGAACTGGCAGTGTCTCACCGGCGAGAATATCGGGCAGGGTCAAGAAACAGGCACCCTCCGGGGCAATGTCGCCCTTCCGACCGAATATGCCTTGCCACCCTTGCTCCACTATCCGGAAAGTGTCTGCGCGGAAACGGAGCGCCGCACATACGGCATCCACTGTGGTACACTCCACCTTGCAGGGAGGCATGAAGGCTTCGAGCATCCGTCCGACCACAAGCAGGTAGACCTGCATCTCGCGCCGGTCAAGTTCCTGCTTTCCGGGACACAGTCCCGTAGCGATGACGGCCGGATGGGCGTCGCTGTCACCTCCGACAACATGTTCCGGTAGGCACGTAGGGTCGATGCCCGTTTCCCGCACATAAGCCCGCAATCCGTCCCACGCCAGCATCTTCCCCATAATGTCCGGCAGCATGGCGGAAACGTCAGGCGGCAAGGTACGGCAGGATGTGCGAGGATAAGAGATGAGCTTTTTCTCATACAGGCTCTGCGCAATGTCATGCACCTCGCAGACTGTAAGGCCATAATGCAGGCTGGCATCCTTCTGCAGTTCACCCAAATTATACAACGCAGGCGGGGGAAGTTCCTTGACCCACCGGGTGACGGTTGTGATGCGGAGACCTCCGGCATGGCTGCAGTCACGATGGAACTCTTCGGCACGGCCCCGGTCGTGAAATGTGTCCACGCTGCGTAACTTGAACGGAATGCCCTCCTTGGCGGTACTGACATAAATGTGCCAGCAGTCTGAGGCGATGTGGTTCTCCCGATCCCGGTAACGTCCGCTGATTGCGGCCAATACGGGAGTCTGCACTCGTCCCAGGGAATGGTTGCCCAACCCTGTCGCCCGGCAAAGCGCATAGCTCGCGTTCATGCCCAGCAGCCAGTCTGCCTTTGCCCGGCTGTCGCCCGCCCGGAACAGGCCGTCGTACATCTCCAACGGCTGCATACGGTTCATGCCTTCACGCACTGCCTGCTCCGTGAGCGAGGAAATCCAGAGACGAAGTACCGGCTGGCTACATCCCAAATACCGGTAAAGCTGCCGGAACAGCAGTTCACCTTCGCGTGATGCATCCGTGGCGGCAATGATGCGGGAACATTCCGGTAACAGTTTCTCGATGACCTTGAGCTGTTTGACCGCATTGATGTCGGGAATCCAGCCGCTGTCCGTACGGACATGCTTGACCATCAGTTGGAAAGGCCGGGGCACCAGCGGAAAGTCCTTCCGCTCCACACGTGCTTTGCCATAATCTTTCGGCATAGCCAGGGAAAGCATGTTTCCAAAGGTCCAGGTCACTATGTAGCCGCCGCCTGCCATGTATCCGTTCCCGCGCTTGTCCGCGCCTATGATTCTTGCTATTGTCTTACCCACTTCGGGCTTGTCTGTCAGTATGAGTGTATGTTCCATTTTATTTGTTATTGGTGTTTCCCCATGCCAGAAGCACGGGGAAACGGGTTTGACCATCGTTATTCTTCAAAAGATCCGTTATCAAGGCTGACCCCGTTGATTTCCATGAGAGCATTTCCCTCCGTACTGCGCACGAGGCGGATGGTAGCATCCATTGTCAGGTCGATAACGGTTGTTCTCAAATGAACGGACAGGACGGCTGTTTCCTCTCCGGAAAGGAGTGAATCAAGATTGCCGCTGTCTTCCAATTGCTGCCTGCTGATTCCTAAAGACTGAAGCCGTGTCCAGTCCATGTCGGTTTCTGAAAAAATATAGTTGCTTTTCTTTCCCATATTGTTCTTGTTTAGAAGGGTTCGTGAATGATGTTTCTGTCAGACCGCCTGTCTTGCACTGCGTTTCTGTTGTTGGGACTGATCGGTTTCAGCCTGTGCCGTGTTTCGTGAGATGTTCCGTTTCCGGTCCGGATTTTCCTGGTAGAAATTCAGGATGCCGGTGCTCGGATTGACTTTGGCGTAAGAGGAAAACTCCTTTCCGTTTTTCCCTTTCAGGCCGGAAAGAAGCACCGCCTTTCCGTCCTGCAGGTCCGCCCGTTCCTTGGCCGAAAGCACTTTGCCGTAGACTTCCGCAGGAATCCTGGCTTCCTGCTGCTCGCTGAATCCGTCCGGCGTGCGTGAATACTGCGGATACCCGTTGTTCATGTTCAGGCGCACAAAAGAGGAAAACTCCCTGCCGTCGCGTGAAATCATGTTCTCCAGGAAAACGGGCTGCCCTTTGCGTAGCGCCTCCCTGTCTTCCGGTGTCAGACGGACTTCGTTGATTTCTTTCGGGATGTAAATTTCACCCGTTTCCGGATTGTGGCGCGTATATTTCAGCTGGTTGGTTGCCGGGTCCTGTGTCACAAAGGACGAGAATGTGGTTCCGTTGCTGCGTTTCATATCCTCCACCAGGATGGTATGCCCTTCGCTGAGCATCTTGAGCTGTTCGGGCGAGAGCTTGACGCCTCCCAATGTCTGTTGGTTGAACACCTGGTCTTTCGGGAAAATATATTCGATGCCCCTGCGTTCCGCGCTGTACTGGATGGTGGCGTTGAACTCCTTTCCGTTTTTGGATGTCATGCCGTCCACATAGACGGCCTCCCCGTTTTTCAGTCGGGCAATCTCGGCAGGTTCCAGTTTCACACCCTTGATTTCATCCGGAATGAACACATGCTCCTGACGTACCGCTACCAGTTCGTTCGTCACCTTGTCCAGTGAGACCAGGCAGGGTTCGGCATTGCCGTTGTTCCGGAAGTCCAGGTTTACCACACGCCCCAGGTTGCCCGACTCACGCAGGTTCTTCTTGTCCTCTTCCGTAAAGATATGCCCGAAATAAGGACGTTCCAGTTCCGGTTCCTTGCGGATGCCGTGAATGCCCAGCGTTACCTCGCCGTTCGGGTTGCTCATGAAGGAAAGGCGGGCATCCATACGGACGGTCGCCAGACCGTCGAGGTTCAGCGAGAGCTGCACCAGCTTGTTGGTCTTGTACCCCTTGAGCATGCCGTCAAGCACTCCCATACGTTCCAGCATTTCTTTGGACACCCCGATATTTTTCAGCCCTTCCCAGTCTATCATGTTCTCGTTATACCGGTAGGACGGTCCTTGCGGCTGTTCTTCCTGTACGGACTGCTGCGCCTGCTGTTGCGCAGCCTGCTGTACTTCGGTGTGCTGTTCGGCATACTGGGGTGCCGTCGGCTGTTCGTTCACTGTCTGTTTCTTTGCCATTGTCGCATCTTGTTTTAGATTCTTGTTTTGTTCCTCCTTTTGTTTTTTCGGACGGACTTCGTAGTGTTTGAGGAACTCTTTCACCGCGTCCGTCTGTTTCCCTTCCGCCAGATCCTTTATGGCCTGCTTATTCCGTTTATAGTCCTGAAAAGTCAGGCGGATCAGTCGGAAGTGGGTCGGCTCACGGAACTGGCTCCAGAAATTCTTAATGAAATTTTCGAGTATGCTCGAATTCTTGTCGAACTTCAGGAACTCGTTCTCATGCTGTTCATCAGCAGGCACAGTCTTGCAGTTGCCTTTTTCATCTGCCTCGCTGACAGTCTGAACGCCGGCTTTCGGGTCATTCTTATTGTGGATCATCAGCAGTTCGCTGATTTGCTCCACATAGGGCGCGGACTCTGCTGCCGGTTTGGAAGCAGCTTTACGGGCACGCTTTGTTCTTGTTTCTTTTTCCATTTCTCTTTTCTGTGTCATACGTGTCGTTTTTATGTGTTAACGGTTTGTTTTGACACGTCAAAAGTAGGAACATAATTTGAATAATCGTTTGATTTTCAATGAAGTGTCATTACATGACATCAGGTGTCATCAAGTGTCAGGAAAGAGTATGAAACAGACCCGAAAAAGGGAAAAAATTGAGTGAAAAGCTCATGTGGATGAAGCAAGAAAACAAGTAAGCAGACGGGAACGAACAAAAAAGGAAAGATACCATGCACAGCCCAAGCCATGCAGAGCAGAGGGAGCTGGAAGCCCCCTGTAAACTTTATAATGTCGAACACCCAACAACGAAAGTAATGTATAACTGGAGCAATACTGTTGGCTTGAATACCGGTATCAAAAACAGGCCTCTGCCTGTTGCCCTGAATCATTCATGCGTCGCGTCGGTCGCAGTTTTGCCCCTGTAATCATTCCCTAATTCCGTTTCCGATTGCCGCCGCGTTCTTTTTCGTGGAAATTTTCCCGACGGCGAAGCCGGCTATGGAAAATTTCCATGAAAACCGGCGGAAACGCGGCTGGCAAAACGGAAACGGAATTACCTTTGATGGAAGGGGAAAATCGGACATACTCTATATTTTATTGATTTGATATACCATAACGATTCATCTTTTTGTACAGTGTCGGACGGCTGATTCCCAACAATGCCGCTGCCTGGGTCAAATTCCCGTTTGATTCGGCAATTGCCTGCCTTATCTGTTGTTCTGCTTGCTCTTTTTCATGCAAAAGAGACTGCATTTTCTTACTATTTCCACCGACTTTCATTGTTTCCGGTCCTAAAGTCGGGGTTATCTTCAAGTACTTGGAAGAAATGCATTGCCCCTCACTTAGCACCACCGCTGCCTGAACCACTTGTTTCAATTCACGCACATTGCCCGGCCAGCTATGTTCCAACAACATTCTTTTAGCCGGCTCGTCAAAATCAGAAACTTCCAGCTGCCATTTTTCACTATATTGTCGCCGAAAAAAATCAGCCAACGGAAGAATATCTTCAGGGCAGTAGCACAGCGCAGGCACCATTATCGTAAAGTCCTGCAAACGATAAAGGAGGTCTGCCCGGAAACGCTTTTCCGCCACTGCCTTGTGCAAGTTTTCATTGGTAGCTGCTATGATGCGTACGTCTGCCCTCCTGTCCTGTCCGCCTCCTACCGGCCGATACCTGCGTTCTTCCATGGCACGTAACAGCATCTGCTGTGTTTCAAGCGGAAGATTCTCCACCTCATCAATAAACAAGGTGCCTCCATGCGCTTCCTGGAAATACCCGACCTTTTCTTTCAAGGCTCCCGTAAAAGCCCCCTTGACATGACCGAAAAAGGCAGATGCGGCAAGTCCTTTGGGCAACATGCCGCAATCAACTGTCACATAAGGCTTGTTGGCCCGCAAACTTTGCCTGTGTATATTGCCGGCCAAATGTTCCTTTCCAGTTCCAGTTTCCCCCCAGATAAGCACGGACATATCCGTAGGTGCAACCAGACGGATGTGATGGTACAATTCATTGAACGCTTTACTTTTCCGTTCGTATATCACTTTGGAAAACGACAGATTCCTGTTTCTTATTTTTTCCATTACCGGCAGCAACTTGTCTTCTATCAACGGTTTCAGTATATAGTCCTCGGCCCCTAACTTCATCGCATGGATTGCCGCATGTATATCCTCATACTGTGTCATGATGATAAAAGGTTGGGAATATCCCTGTTCCCGCATCCATTCCAGCAAAGATGTGCTTTCACCGTCCGGCAATCTCAAATCGGCCAAAAGGGTATCCTCTTCACCCATAGAAGAGAGCATAAATTTTCTTGCCTGCGCAAGGTGATGGATTTTTACCGTTTTCCATCCCGCCTTCTGCAAATAACCACAAATATAGTCGCAGAACAATATGTTATCCTCTATAACTATCACTCTCATAAGCCTGTATAGTCCGTTGTGCCAACTTAATTATTTCTCTTCCTTTATCTATTATTTTTTGAAATGCCAGGACAAGCTCCTCATACGTGCATTCCGGCATCTGATGGAGCTTTTCATACATTTCGCGTAGCGGTTTGGCCGCATGAATCATTTCCCAGGAGCTGCTCAAATGGTGTATCCAATCGTCCAAAGCTTTCCTGTCTTCCTTTTCCAAGCATTTTCTCATCGCATTCATATCATCATGTGTCTGACGGATAAGCGTATCAAGCATTTCCCGTCCGTCGCTGCATTTTAATAATGCGTGAAAATCCACCCGCTCTTCCTGTCTCTTGTTTCCCAAACATCCGATACATACCCGCATCAGTTCATCTGCGGAAAACGGTTTTCGCAAGCAAGCAGCAAACCCAGCCTCTGACAATCCGGGAATATTGCCTCCGGTTGCTGTAGCTGCGATAACCGGAATCGTACGCGAGTTACCGACATTTGCCATCCGTAACAGTTTAAGCACATCAAACCCGTTCATTTGCGGCATTTTCAAGTCAGTAATCAATACATCGTAATTCTGGTACCGTAGGTGCTCTATCATGTCCCGCACGTTTGCACATACGGTACATTGTACCCCCTGGCGGATAAACATTTCCTTGATCATGGCCAACAATACCTCATCGTTGTCCAATGCCAATACCGTAAACGGGAGCATCCTTGAATTTTTTTCCCTGTATTCTACAGGTATCTCTTCCGCTAAGGATAAAGGAACCGAGAACGTAAAGCAACTTCCTTTCTCCAGCCGACTAGTCAATTTAATTTTTCCACCCAACAATTCCGCCAGCCCTTTTACGATAGCCAGTCCTAATCCGACCCCTTCCACGGTAACGGCATTCGACAACCTTTCAAAAGCTGTAAAGATACGCTTCTGTTCTTCCTCACAGATTCCTGTACCTGTATCTTCGACATCCAAAGACAAGACGCCATCTGAAAAATCTGTCCGAAGGGTTATGCTGCCTTGTGAAGTGAATTTAACAGCATTAGACAATAAATTGGCGCCAATCTGGAGAATCCGCTTCTTGTCGCCCACCACTACAGCATCGCAACCATTTTCCACCTTAAACGTCAATCCCTTTTCAATAGCCAAAGGCATAAATTCTGACCGCAATGCATCGGAAATATTTTGAATCCTGAAAGGAACCGGATTCGGCTTTTCCTTATTGCTTTCCAACCTGAAAAAATCCAGCAGTCCGGTCAACATGGAAGCCATACGGTCTGTAACTTGGCGTACTGTCCTGACGTATTCCTCCCGTTTCGCCTTCCTTTCTTCTGTTAAAAGCAGTTCAATATTGCCGTTGATGGCAGTAAGCGGCGTTCGCAAATCATGGGTAACAGTCAGCATGATTCTTTTCCGGGATTCAATCAGGACCTTGTTTTCAGCAACGGTCTTTTCCAACTGTCCGACCGTTTTTTCCAACTGTCTTTTATATCTATTGATACGTGCCATGTCCCGATGTATAACTGCATACGATGCTCCAAGCAGCAGCATCATAACCGCGATCTGGCCACTGGTGGTGGCAAAAGAGCGCTTTTCTGCCTCAGCTATCTTGTCTTCTCTCTGTTTTAATTCTTTCAAAAGCGTTCTGTCCATGTATCTGAGCATAGTCCTCAGCTGTCCGTTCAGTTCCCTGTTTTTCCCCGCAAGACCATCAGCCTGTTCTAATAGCCTGCGCGTGTACTCCCGTTGCCTGTCTATAACATTCCTGTCCAAATCATACAAGCGGGAAGACGTAGAAGGAAGCCTGTCATTCTTCCGCTTTCTGAAAAGCCTTTTCCAAAAGTTAAGCCTCTTATTATTGTCATCCAGCACACTTTGACGAGCTATTTCCGGTATCCGTCTGGCAATCTTCCTGTCCATATCCTCCTTCATACGTACCGTTGCCATGTAGTGCCCCATCAGTTGTTCTTTATCTTCCCATAATCTGCGGATGCTGTCAAGGTGTGCATCTGCCTGCCCATCTTTGAGTTTGCACAAAAGACTGTCTACAGACAACCTTTGCTTATGGTAAGTCTGAAAGTCCTCCTTTTTCCATTCAATAAAAGTTTCCGAAAAGGAGGAAAGTTCAAGCATTCTGACATATACATCATGTATCTCCTGTTTTCGGTTACTGATCTGTCTGGCTTCCTGCTCTCTTACTTTGCGCTCTTTCCATTCATACATACCTGTATATATAATACTTCCTATGATTAAAAGTATAATGGCATATCCTACAGTAATCTTTGCCAGAAGAGACCGAGGGTACAAATTAATTTTCATTTACTACAGTTTCTCTTTGTTATTCATTGCTTATATAGACAAAAATCAGCCTATAACAAATGACGAAGATTCTTCGTCATCAACTTTCACTCAAACCGACCAGTCGGTATTTTTTGCGCAAAGATAGACTTTTTCAATGAATAAAAAATAAATATGCATATTAAGTTACAATCATACAGTACATTTGGTTGAGAAATATGCCTATTAATCTAAAGAATCTATAAAAGAAATACAGATATGAAAACTCCAAAAATATTTTTCAGAATGAGCATAAGAATGTTTTTCCGATGGAAGAATCGAAAAACTGCCGGCTAAAGCTATATGCGTCATGTACAGCCAACCTATGTTCCCGTGCTGCCTTATAAACTACTCCCAAAAGAAAATTTTGTTCTTGAAACAGCAACTCCTGATACAACCGGGAAAACTCGTCCATATATTCACCGGCAGAAGATACGAATTGCAAATAATGCATCAAGCCGTTTTCTTTCAACTCCTCGGGGAAATCAGATATTGCACGTTCAATAGGATTCCTATACAAAAGAGTGAATTCATTCCAATTTTCGTGAGGGCCGAATGCCATTTCCGAGGTAAGTTTAGAAGCAGGAAAGAAACGTGAACGAATGACAGCATCTACCAATTGTCTTTTAGAAGGGAAATGATGGATAACCGCCCCCTTGGACTTATGCACAGCCAAGGCTACATCGCAAAATGAAGTATTTCTGATACCTTTTGCAATGAATAACCTGTATGCTTCATTGATTATCTTTCGTTTTAAGTCCGGATCCATTTTATAACTGCGCGTAACATTGAAAAATAGCACAGACGCAATCAAGACTCAAACAGCTAGTGGAAAAAGCTAAAGACGTATTGACGCACCTGTGCTATATGAATGTATAGCGCAAGTCATCATATACCATCTCGTCTTTTTGAAATTTTCCACTTTTCGTTTGAAAGATGAATATGACACCTGTACTTAATGTATCAAGCTTATTTTATACAAGGACAAAGGTAAAGTTTTTATCGCTAATTTCCAAATTTAGACCACACTTAATAATACGGTTCCATAAGAAAAGCGTCCGCTTTCAGGCACCAACAGCAAAATTTTTTCACCGGATTTGAGTTCATGTGTTCTCCAAAACTCATCCAATGCCGCAAAAATAGCTGCAGATGCAATGTTTCCAACTTTAGGTAAATTGGTAAACCACTTACTTTCATCAATTCCCGCCCTCACATTTTTCAATTCATTGATTATCTTATCATAGAAGAACATAGATGAAACATGAGGAATAACGTAAGAAATAGAATCCGGAGAAACACTGTGCTTTTCCAAACAAGATTTGATATGTTTTGCCCAATATGGTATAGCTTTTAACCCTAACAATTTAACATCCTGTTTTACAACAAAAAGAGAACGGTCTATTCTTTCTTGATTACTAAAGACTTTCCAACTTTTTAACTCCCCATCTTCTCTTTTTTCTGCCCCCATGAACATACAGGTTGGAAGTTCATTAGCATAAGATACCATTTCTACCCACTCTACGCGTAATGCTTTCCCCGTACCAGGATTATTTTGTAGCAAAACGGCACTAGCTCCATCACTAAGCATAAACCGTAAGAAATCTTTTTCAAGTGCCATATATGGTTGAACTCCAAGATCTGCACATTTTTCATATTCGATATCATAATTTTTAGACAGTAATGTTGCAGATGTCAACTCTGAAGTGCTACATATTGCATTCTTTTTTTCTCCAGATAAAATGCCCCAATATGCTACTTTAAAAGCCTGAAGACAAGATAGGCATATTCCTGAAGCCGAAAAGATTTCTAAGGGCTTCTTTTTTAACAGACCATGCACCATAGAAGCATGAGATGGAAGCATTTGATCTGGACTTGATGTCGCACACGATAATAACTCTATATCTTGATCTACTATAGAAGATTGCTCTAATAGTTTTACAATAGAGTAAACAGCCATTTCTGCATTCGTATGGGTAATCTTTTGTTCTTTCGTTAATGCGTAATAACGCTGTTTAATTCCATTTTGTTTCAGTATTATGGGCTTAACTCTAGAATGTTGTCCAGTAATTAAACCCAAATAATCTTCCATGTATTCATTGAATACAGGGGCATTCGGGAAATAGCAGGATGTTCCCGTAATAAAAACATCATTTTCCATTACTATTTACTTTTAATTAGAAAATATAAAAAATAGAGTTGCTCTTTTAAAGCATTTATGTTCAGTCCATTTTTTAATGCATCTTGATACGACTTTCCTAAAAAAACTAATCTCATTTGCTGAGCAAATAATTCTATATTGCATGTGTTACGTATTTCACCTTTATCTTGTGCCCGTTTTAATATCGCTTTCAATTGCATAATTTCTTGACTTTCTATTTCATTAAGCATTTGATGAAATCCCGGATAATATTTTTCTGCTTGTAAAACCAAATTCATATACGCGCGTGTTCCATTAATATGCGCTTCTGGTATAACAAACTGAGAAAGTCTATCCATAGTCTTCGCAATATTCTCTACATAATAATTTATATATTCCAATAAAGACATATCATAAATGCTATCAGATTGATGCTTGTTTTTCTGTGTATCTAAAATATATACATTAATGACATCTACTAATAAATCCTTTTTTGTCGGATAATGATAAGAAGTACACCCCCTTGTCATTTTAGTAATTTTTTCTATATCTTTCAGAGAAACTGTTTCATAATCTTCAGTCAGAAACAATCTAAATGCAGCTTCTCGTATCAATTTTTTTGTTTCTGTTCCTTTGACACTTTGCATACTTATAAATTTATTTTAATACAAAGGTAGGATTTCGACAGAAAAAATTCAATAAATCCACATTATATTCTGCATTGCAAGCTTTAAACTTGGTAATATATGTATCATTATCGGGTTATTATTCTATTTTCTTTTCACTTTTTCGTATTTTTGCCTCAAGCAAATCCGATTAGTCGGTTTGTAGGCATAGGAAGACTCAAACAAAAGTGGAATTTTCGAATGAGACGTATTCCTATGCCTTTTTAATGTAGTATCTGTTGAAAGGGGAGATGCTGTTCAAATTGTCACTTCCATTATCCAGATACTGATATAGCACTTTTATCTGTACCATGTGTGTATACAACTTCCACCGGATTCTTGCGTTGATATCAGCATTGACCATCACAGATTCCTGTAACTGTTTTGAAGAATAGATTCCTCTTCGACGTGCGAGGTCATACAACTCTTCGTCCTCTTTTAACTTTACTACCGATGTGTATAACTGGTATGCATCATCAATTTTCTCCAAATGAAATTTTTCTTTTATACCATCGGATGGAGGTATGAACTCCAATTGTGGCACATCGCATTTGTTCAAGATGACCAAACTTCTGTCCATTGACGAATTAAATTCTCCCGGCAATTCTTGAATTTCAATTCCATCTGAAGTGGCAAACCTTCCTTCAGACTGTGGAATTGCATCTTTCCATATAGATACCGCCTCAAGTCCGATACAGAGGATGAGATGTTCATCTTTGTTAAGCTGCAATTTTTTTATCGCCATATCCATATTTTCAGTAAAGACACGGTATTGCAGCGGATGTTGAAACGTGAAAGTGTTTAACAGATATCCCCTGAACATGTGTAACAACATGGCACTCAAGCTTTCCTTGATATTGATATAGGAAATCGTCTTTTCATCTGCAAAAGCTTCCAACGGTTCAACTTCCCGGATGGTAGCATGAATATCGTATTCATTGTAGTTTTGCGTTATGTTACCAGACAATGCCTCACGATATGCGGCAAGATTGCGATCAGTCATATCCGCAATGACATCATTGAACTCACGAACTTCCTTGTCAGACAATGGTTGGTCTTGCCTTTGTTTTTGTATCTTCCCCTGAAGCTGGTCTTTCAAATCATCCAATAAGCCGGAAAGCCGCTTCATGCGCTGATACATATTTAAGGATGCGGCATCTTCTTCCAACACCTCTTTTAACCAATCTGCCTTCGAGACTTCTTGCAGGCGTGTTTTCAACAACGGGATATTATCCAGCCATGCCTGTTTGACTGCCAATCCTGCAGGCGTATCAGGCAACGTAAACAAAGAATTCCTATAGATATAGTCTTGCGGCAGGGTGTATAAACGCATAACCATCAATGCCAAGTATCTCTGAATCCACCCGTTGATAATGCTGTTGTTCCGGACTCCCGCCTGAAGATCCAGAAACGGATAGTCTCGCTCGAATCTGAACGGACTGTCTAATGTATCCGCCAATATTTCCATAAAGGCGAGGATGATTTCTGCCAAATTGTTATACAACAAAACATATTGCGGCGGTTGTGCATTGGAGTAATATAACATTTGCTTCAGCAGTCCATATTCCTTTTTATACAGGAACATAGCCCCCAGTGCCGTGTGAAATTCCTTGAACTTTTTCCTATCACTTTCTCTTTGGGAAGCCTCTTCTGCTGTAATGGTTACAAAGTTCCCCTTGTTGTCCTGGATACGCTCTCCCTCATAATAACTCTGCATAGAAAACAGCAAATGCTGATGTGCCATCCTCCAGTAAACTACCAGCCTATCGTAGCGTTTATAGTACAACTGCTGAAGCAGGCAAGTCCATATTACATGATAGGTTTTTTCCGAGAGCCGAGTCTGCTGAAATTTATCCCAAAAAGCGATTATTATATCATTCCCGTTATGAATGGATACGACTTTTTTCTTTGAAGCACATAAGATTTCGTTAATGGTTATCACTCCATCGTATAATTCGGGCGGGTATTCCACCTCTTTCTTTTCCTTTCCCTTCCGATAATTAATAATCCATTCATAATAGAACTGATAACAGGGTCTTAAAACATCGATGTTGTCTGTCTTCTTAAGTATCGCAGCCCAAAGTTCGAACCATACCTTTCTTTTTTCCAAGCTAACATTGCCTTGCAGCAATCTTTTCTGCAATCTCGGCGCATCGTAATAAATCCGAATCAGGTAAACTACCCATAATAGTCCCACAACCATACCGATGCAACAAACAGCCGCCATGTAGCCCCATGCGTCGTACCATATCGTGTCTGCCAACTTGACTTCCCAATCTTTAGGCAAGATTACGATGTAGGCGAACAACTCGATAATGGTTGCTATCAGAAAAAAACAAAAGCAGATTGTTGCCCACTCTTTTGCGAACAAACCTACCAAGCGGGTTGATCCGTATTTGTCATCAATCCGTTGGATGGCTCCAATCAGCAAAGGAAAGGCAACACCTAAAATAGCTGCTGCCAATGCCAAGACCAAATCTTTGGCACATGTCTCACATATCATGGTTACCTCTATATTATTAAACCGTCCGGTCGGTTTTGTTTTCAGGGCAAAAGTATAAAAATTCTTAATAGAAACAAAGCAAAAGCCGAAACATTTGCCTCCTATATGTTAACAAACATTTCGGCTTTACCCTAAGAATGCAGTGATAAATACTTGCTACCGTGGAATCATTTTGATTTTGACCGGGACTCCCTGGGAATTCAAGACACGGATCGGAGCCTTTTCGCTTGCCTTGATATAGAAGAGGAGGTAATCCTGCGCCCGCTGAGACTCATAATACCCTCTATCCCGGTATTCGGCTATCCACTTTTGAATTACGGGAACCTGCCAACGGTTCATCAATACATAATAAGCGGCCTCGTATTCAGAATCGCTCAGAAAAATGTTCAGCTTTAAATAATCCCACCAAAAACGTTCTTTCTCTTTGCTGTGGGCATTGAGTGCAGCTATGCGAAGATTGCAGACTTCGCCGGGGGCGTCTGAATAATAATCCCATGCGAACACATCGGGCGTACCACCCTCCACATTGTCCCTGTCAGGAGCAAAAGCTTTCAAAGCCTCCAGCGAAGCATTGATTTGGTTATATGCGCCTGTTTCGTACTCCTTATAATAAGAAATGACATTCTTCAACCGGCTTGAGGCAGGATGAATCAATACCGCCCGCGCCCTTATATGATGTTTGGCGTCGCTGCTTACTTTTGCCAACCGCTTCATAAAACCGGCTTCCAAATTTATCCGCTGTGCCGAATCAGTCTTTGCCAAAGGGAAATCTTTTCCATCGATTTTGCGTATATTGCGGTGCAGATAAGGCAAACGCAACGCCCCATACGCACAACAAATGGAAGCGCGGAGAATCTGGAAAATAGGTGTACGGTCACCTTGAGGCGCCACATAGGGAAGATCTGAGATACTGAAAAGTGCTTCGTTACCGATAATAAGGGTAACGGAAAGCGACTCATTTTCTTTCAGTTCTCCCGTAAGTTTGAAGTCACGCTGTTGGACACTTACCCAATCAATGGGCTGCAATGCAAAGAGGAGGACACAAAAACATCCATTGTGCGGTGTGTAATCCACATTTTGCGGCCTGGACTTGGAGACCACCTCGTTGAGAAACCTAATTTTTTGACTATCTACCATAACTAAAATTCGGTATTAAATGAAACTTCGTATTAACGGTACAAAGGTAAGCTGCTATGCAGATTTATCTGTTCCGATTTTCGCCGAAAACACTGCACAATTTAAATTTTCAAACCAGATTCCGCATTATGCAAAGGAAACCTGTACATCCGGTAAAATTCCAGTGATGTTGGAAACCGAGTTGACAGAGACCCTGACCGGATGCAACCATGCCAGCTTTTGTTTCAGCTTTTGCTGCCAAATGCCCATTCGTGCCCTGCGCTCCGCCTGATTGGACTCTTCCCATTCGATACAAGCGATAATAGTCAGTTGAACACCGCTGTCAAGCAACCTACCATTTACCTGTGTGAAGAATTCTTCGTCATTGGTAGAAAAGCGCGCGGCACCTGTAGCAGTGGCAACCGAATCCCTAACTTTGACGGCAATCCTCCGCATTAACTCTTCACCTCCGACATTGAGCACTGCACGAGTGCTTTCATCGCGGGTATGTCCCCGATAGTTTTTGACTTCAATCAGAAACAACTGTGTCTCCCCATGAATCCCCATGAAATCCACCGCTTTTGTAGATTTGAGAACCCTTTCCACCTTTCGGTGTGCGGTATGTTCATCGTACTTGACGACCGCCCAACTGGCGTCTTGAAAGCTGAAATTGATGTCACTCTCCTGAAAATCAGTCATAGCTACTCATGTATTTCTGTTCCAAATCATAGAATGCCGCATACTCCTCCAGAATCGGATTATTCTGTATGGTAGTGAGCGTATCGCTTTCTTCGACCGCTATACTGCCTTCTTCTTTGTGCAACCCGAAGAAACGAACACATACACCCGTGTGTTCCTTGTACTCAGAATACAAGGACAGCATGTGTGTAAGCAAGTAATCATGCGTGGCGATGAAAACCTGCAAGCCACACTTCTGAAGTTCGCGAATGAACTCCGCCATCACCCGAATAAGAGCCGGATTGAGATTAGACTCCGGTTCATCCCAAAACAAAATTGTTTTGGCATTAATTTCACCATTGAGTATGAGGTAAAGAATGGATGCCAGCTTGCGTAACCCTTCAGCAACCAGATGCGCCTCCATGTTGCCACTGGCGGTCTGTATGTAAAAACGACCGTTCATCTGAAGCACTTTGAAACCCAATTCACGCTCTAATAGTTCGATAGCCGGCTTTAAGGGATTGCCCTCTATGTCGCGCAAGACAGGAAGCGCAAGCGAGTGCGCCAGATTGATATAATTCTGATCGAATGAAAGTTCGCGTTTGCTGCTCAAGCCTATAAATCCCTCAAACAGGGAAAACATCTCACGAGGAGGGATGTAAACGAACTGACACTCGCCCCATTTGTCGTCTTCCTCTATCTTGACTGTCGTTTTAGATGTAGCAGAAAAGCTGAACGACAAATTCCTGTCATCCACTGTCACCTTTACAAATGCCTTACTTGCCACCATTCTCTTGTTCACCAAATTGCCAATGAAATCCGGCTTGAAATAATGGGTGATGTTTTCTGCTAATGTGTATTCAAATTGTTCTTTGGAAGTGGTTTTCTTGGCAAGGAATTCATGGCGTGCCTGTAAGGCAGAAGCCAGGCATTTGAGCACATGCGTTTTTCCCGTACCGTTTTTGCCAATAAGGACATTGACTCCATTGACAAATGAGAAACTATTGTCGATGAAGCTGGTAAAGCCAGCTAATGCTATACTATTTATCATTGAAACTTCTGATTAATAAAACGATTACAAAGTTAATTGAAAAACAAAAAGTATCCAACTTAAATAAGTAAAAAAGGGAATATGTTGGTAGATCTTGTTTCTTATAAAATATGATTGCATTCTAAATGAGATGCCCTAATCAGCAACGAGTTTATTGACCCTGGACATAAATTCCTTTTCAATTTTCCAGAAAATACTTTTCTGTCCACATACAGTATCTTTTGGGTGAATAGATGGAATTTGTCGCATAAAAGGCGGTATATTCGTTTGATGCCACCTCATTGTGTTTATATTAGATACTATTCTTTCATTACCTCTTCGAACACGTCTTCATGCTTCCACTTGCGGAAATAGTAATAGACGGTTTACCAAGGGGCGAAGTCTGAGGGGAGCATACGCCACTGCCCCAGTCGTGTTTATATGGAGAATGGAATTTATTATCTTTCTGAGCGAATGTTTCAGCTTCCTTTCTTGTAGTTCTACAATCTCTTTTACAACTTGTCACAGTTTTTCAGTCTTGTCTGTTGGATATTGTGTCATAACTTTATTGTTTGTTACCTTTGAAAATATAACATATTTCCAATCGACTTGCTGATTTTGAAATTTGAAGAAGCCTATAATATTATTTTTAAATCAACACTCAAAAGGGTTTCTAAGTTACAAACTTTCTGCATCCCAAAAGTAATTAAAATTGTTAACAATTTTTTTATTCCTTATTTTATCTTCTATTATTGATTGGATTTTCTTTTTAGGAGAAGTAAAATAGAATTGTTCCAGTCCTTTTATATTGAGACAATGCATTAAAACATTTTCATCTAATAATGCAGACCCCGTAATAGCTATTTTTTTTAGTTCTTCTATACATAATACAGAATCAATATTTTTTAATTTTTTATTCATTAGTAATTCTAATCGAATCAACTTATTGGTTTGGAGTTTAGGAAAAAACTCTATATTTGTATTTCTAAGTGATAAATTTTCTATTGAAGAAAAACTATATAGGAAATCAAAATTTCTAATTTTTTTGACATTAAATAGTTGGAGTGTTTTTATATTGGGATATTTCACCCCAAGTGACTCTTGATTAAGAAGTTGCTTATATATTTTTAAGTGTATAACATTGTCGTTCATTTTAATTTTTCCGGCATCTATAGTATTAATTCTGATGCTTTTTAAATCTTTGTTGATTTCAAGAATATCATAAATAGATTTCGTCGCATTTAATTCTAAATTTATGACTTTCAAATTAAAGTTTAAAAGCACATCTAAGTTGATTGATTGTGCAATAAATCCTATAAGACTAAACTCTTCTAATGATTCAATGTGTATTAAAGGTTTCAAATTTGACAAGGCAATAGATGAATGATTAATAACTGTTAATCTATTGATTTTGTTTAAATATAATAATACTTCCAAATTATTAATATAGTTACTGTTTGTATGTACATTATAGTCGCATATCAAAATGAGTTTTATATTCTTTTTAAACGAAATATACTCATTTATTTTGATCAGCGTATTTTTAGATACTCCTTTAGAATCAATAACAAATTGTTCGTTATCAGCTATATTTTGAACCATTTGTTCTATCGTACAGTTGTTTATATTAGATAGTTCCATAATTAATGATACATTCCTCTTGGTTTATAATGATCGGCAATTTTTTTATCTATTATTTCTTGGTAATTATCTCCAAAATTTCTTTTTAGCCATGCTTCTCCATCATTTCGTCGATATCTTTTACGTTTATCTCTCATGTTTACTGGAGCATTTACGTTTGTCATGGTATCCAATTTCCCCATTTCTACAAGTTCTTGCATTCGCTCATAGACAATTTGTTCAACTCCTTGAGCAGTACTAGTATTTGGAATTCCTGTAAAAATATCTGTAGCCACTGACCTATTATTATATCTAGTCTTAGCATCCCACTTGGCTTTTCCTACATAAACTTCTCCATTTCTTAAATAAACAGTAGATAATCCGAAATAATCATTCCAAATATTACTGTTTTGTACATAGCTATAAAGTAATAGTTCTCCTTTTAGTTTTATGGGATCCTGTGAAATATATCTGCCTGTTTTGGGAGAATAGTATCTGAATCTATTATAGTATAGCCCTGTTTCTTCATCTGCATATTGCCCCTGAAACCTGAACGGACAATCGAACTCCGTTCCTTTGTCAACGGCAAGCACTTTTCCGTATATATCCAGCGTGCAGTCCCAGGTCTTGTTTCCCTGTCCGTCATACATCTGGATGGGTGTACCCAAGTAGTCGGACACAATGGAATACTGCTTGCCACCCAGTATTTTTGCCGTAGGCACAAACGTGCCCTCCTCGAATACCCAGGTGGTAATATCTTCTGCCGGTTCTTTGGGAGGGGTGTTTTTCTCTTCGTCCGACTGCAAGCCGATGGCTTTATAGTTCCATTCGTGCAGCGGCACGTTTCCGTCCCACACCCAGCGTGTGACCTTTCCGAAGTACCGCTTGGCGGTGCGGCGCCCCAGCGCATCGTAGCGGAACTCCACCGGCCTGCCGTCCGGACGTACGACTTTCTTCAGCATGCCGTTGGACGCCCACTCGTAGAGCCATCCCGTGCCCGTAGCCCGGCAACGGATGCCGCGTTCCCTCTCCATGCGCTTGCGGTCATGGGTCACGGCGTTGTCCTGCAACTGCTTGAACTCGCGGAAAATAAGGTTTCCCTCGTCGTCGTAGTGGTAGAAGGATGACGGGTCTTCCAGCAACCGTCCTCCCGCACCGTACTTGCGGTCTTTCTTCTCCGGCGTTTCGAAGAGATTTCCCACGAAATCCGGCACGCGGTAAATCACGTCCGTTTCGGAGCCGTCTGTCGTTTCCTGACGGATGAGGAAGTCGAAACGGTCGTAATCGTAGCGCATGAGCGTTCC
>OAWM01000526.1_pt1 | contig 25501 bp, 16 predicted proteins | sample 1495501 | NCBI WGS metagenome assembly OAWM01 (sample SAMEA2580210, study PRJEB22360) | human gut metagenome | biome: human gut; feature: human-associated habitat; material: faeces | place: Denmark | collected 2008/2010 | reverse complement strand
AGTGGCTTTTGCGGGGGTGTTGGTCCCCCCCGCCCCCCCCGGGTAGCCGCCGCGACGCTCCTCGCGGGTATCGTCGTAGTTGCGCCAGTCATCGCGACGATCGCGGCTGGCACGCGGATCGCGGCGATCGCGCGACTCGCCAGAACGGCCGGCGCCGCTGCGCCCGCCATTGCCGCGAGCGCCCTCGCGACGCTCGCCGCCACGGCCGCTGCGCTCTTCAAAGCGCTTTCCGCCACCGCGGCAACCTCACCGCGACCCTCGCCGCCACGACGCTCGTCACGGCCACCGCGCTCGTCATTGCGACCGGAACGACGACGATCGCCCGAGCCACGCTTGCCGCCACGCGAGCCACGGCCCTCGTCCTCGCGCTCAACACGGCGACGACCACCGCGGTCCTCGTCCTCGCGGCGACGGCGATGCGCCTCGCCCTGGAACTGCTTGGCACGGCGCTCGGCACGGTTGCCGCGCGGGGCCTGCTCGACGGCACCGGCACCGCCGCGCTCCTCGGCAGCCACCTCGCGGGCCACGCTCTCCACAGCCTCGTCCACGCGAGCCTGAACGCCCTCGCGCACGCGGGTCTTGCCGCCGCGCTTGGGACGGCTCGGACGCTCGCCGTCGCCGCGACGCTCGTCGCGACCGCGGTTGGAACGACCGGCCACATCGCCGTAATCATCGCCGTTGCGTTTGCCGTCGCGACGTGCCTGCTCAAGCTTCTTCTTGCTCTTGGACTTGCCGCGCTTGGTCTTCTTCTTCACCTTAAAGGCTGCAGGGTCGCGCTCGGGATCAACCGCAGGCGGGTTGGGACCCACATGCAGGTCACCGGCCTCGTAGATGTCGGCGGTCTTGTCCATGAGCTTCTCGATCTCGTAGAACTCATCCACGTCCTGCTCGGTCACAAACGTGATGGCCCAGCCCAGCTCGCCGGCGCGCCCCGTACGGCCAATACGGTGGATGTAGTCGGTCGGCTCGGCCGGCACGTCAAAGTTCACGACGTAGCGCACGTCGCTGATGTCGATGCCGCGGGCGAGCACGTCGGTCGCCACCAACACGTCGACGGTGCCGTCGCGGAAGGCCGAAAGGGCACGCTCGCGCTGGGCCTGGCTGCGGTTGCCGTGAATCGCGGCGGCCTTGATGCCCTTGCGCTCCAGACGACGGCAGCAGCTGTCGGCGCGGTGCTTGGTGCGCATAAAGACGATCGTGCGCTCCGGGCCTTCCTTTTTGAGGAACTCGGGCAGCAGGTTATTCTTGGCCTCGATGGACACCGGGAACACAAACTGGTCGACGGTGTCGGCAGTCGACGTGGCGGGCGCAATCTCCACGCGGGCCGGGTCGCTCACCAGGTCGGTGATCTCGCCCACGGCCTCCTCGTCGAGGGTCGCCGAGAACAGCAGCGTCTGGCGCTCGGCCGGCGTCTCGCGCACAATGCGGCGGACGGCGGGCAAAAAGCCCATGTCGAGCATGCGGTCGGCCTCGTCCAGCACCAGCACCTTGACCTCGTCCAGGTGGCAGGCACCCTGCTCGATCAGGTCGACCAGACGGCCCGGCGTGGCGACCAGGATATCGCAGCCGTACTTGAGAGCAGCGGTCTGCGGCTTGTAGCTCACACCGCCCACAACGGTCACGGCAACATGGCCGGTGACGTCGGCGATCTTGCTCGCGACCTCGTCGATCTGCTGGGCAAGCTCGCGCGTGGGGGTGATGACGAGCATCACGGGGCCGCGACCGTTGCCCTCGGGCTTCTTGGCACCGCGACGACGGTTGCGGGAGCCGCGCTCGCGCACGGGTTTGGGAGGAGCGATGTGCTCCAGGTTGTTCATGGTCGGGAGCAAAAAGGCGGCCGTCTTGCCGGTACCGGTCTGGGCGGCGGCAAGCAGGTCGCGGCCCTCGAGCACCACGGGGATGGAGCCGGCCTGCACGGGCGTGGGCGCCGTGTAGCCCAGGTTCTCGATAGCACGAAGCATCTCGTCGGAAAGGCCCAGCTCGTCAAAGGCAGGAAGGCTCTCGGTAGCGGACTCGACGGCCTGGGCAGCATTTGCCTCATCGGCGGCATCGAAGGCAGCCTGGGTCATGGCCTCGCGGGTCTCGTCCAGAATCTCGGCGTCGGTGACGTCGGATACAGAATTACGCATATGTTGTTGTTCCTTATCTGCACGCGCAATGGGCACGGCATGCGGCCGTGCGGGCGTGCTTGGTAGTGCGCTAATACATACAAAAACGGGTGCGCACAGAGAGGACGTTGCTCAGCACGCTGGCGATCGCTTTGGCAGCCCTATCACGCGCCGTCCAGACGCAGCAGCTCTAAGCGATGGAGCAGATTCGCCGCCGGTTAGTATACCCGTACTCCGTATACCCCCACGTAAACCACAGATGACGGAGCAGGAGGAGCGGGTCTGGACCGATCGTCTCAATCTGTAACAGTTACGGGGCAAAACCGGGTCTACACGTTACAGATCGAGACATTCAGTCAGCCCCTTGGCCAAGATCTCGATCTGTAACATCTACAGGCCAAATCTTCGTCTAGGTGTTACAGGTCGAGACAAACCGCCGACACGGCTCACAAACATCTCAATCTGTAACAACTAGACCCCGTATCCCCCGCCAGATGTTACAGATCGAGACAGACGTACCGACCACCAAACCCAACAGGCAACAAAAAGGACCGGATGTCCAGCCATCTCAACTGGAACGTCCGGCCCCGTTAAACACCAACTAGGAAAGCTGAACCAACACCCCGCAGCCCTACTCTGCGTCCGGGTCCTTAAAGTTCTTGGGATCCAAGACCATGCAGGTGTAGGTGATGTCGTGCTCATCGTCGGGAATGGGCTCAAACCCGTTCTTGCCAAAGAAGTCGATGAGCAGATGCGCGAGCTTAATCGGATCCGCATCAGCATCGTCAAAGAGATATTCGCTCAGATCCAGGAATGTAGGCTGCTGTTCGCCCTCGCTCTCCCAGTATCCCAACAGGGCGTCGTGCACCAGGCATGCGCCATAGCCGTTACCGCGGTAGTCGGGGTCAACATACACATGGCTCAAAAACGTCGACGTGTACTCGTTGAGCGGGTGCTCCGTAACGGCATCCGGCAGGTCGGGGTCATCTGCACCGCCCGTTACGCAAAAACCGACCAGCTCATCATCGACAAAGACGCCCCAGAGGCTGCTATTCTCCTCGTCCTCGTCCTCAACAAAGTCCGCGTACTCGTCATAGACCTCGTAGCCCGACTGCTCGTCCAGATCAACCATATCGTCGACGTCGTCGGGACCCAAAGCCCTTACTTCAACTTCAGCCATTGTCCTGTCCTTTCTCTCGCTTTCAGGACAACCCGAGCATACGGCGCTGTCCCAACACTCTGTTGCGCAACATCGGAAGCTGCGTCAATACCGCCGTTAACGGCGACGACGCCTCAGGGCAATGCATGCAACGACAATCGCCAGCAGCACCAAGCCCTGGAAATTGATGCGGCTAATAGCAAAGCCCGAAGGAACGATAAAGCTGTCGTAGAACATGTCGAGCAGGCCGATAAACACCAGAAACGCGATGAAGATCCAGAACACGCGACTCCTTAAAATGGGAGTAAACATGTCGAGCACCGAACCGCCCGAGGAAGAGCCCTGATAGCCAATCAAATCAAACGGCTCATCCTTTTCCACCTCGTCGGCTTCGCTCGAAGCGCCTGAAGACTCGGACTCCAAATCGCGACGATCCGTCCAATACCCGGGCACATGGTCACGCTCACCAAGGTACTCACCGTTTTTGACCACCGGCTCAAACAACATGGCACTCGAAAGATCCTCGAGCTCCTCGCGAATCAACTGGTCGGTGCGAGCGTCATGAGGCTCCTCGAGCTCGCACTCAAGCTCGTACATATGCTCCATGACCCGCTCGTAGTCCTCTTCAGACATATCGTCATCGTAATAGGAGTTCCCACCCATCGTTCATCCCTCATTCAAGAACCGAATCCCTTTTGACAACTCAAGTGTAGAAATCCATGCCAAGCAAGCGTTGCGCAACATTGCCGGGAACGAGACGGATCCGCTCTCAAAACGCCCCAGCAAAACCGTTCCGCATTGCAATTTGCGCACTCGCGGATGTTGCGCAACGTTCTCGCCCATCGGGGCAGTAGCGTTCGAGTTAGCAAAGCCACGAGCCCTAAAACCCGGGATCGTGGGCTTCCACCGCATACGAAAGAAGGAACGATGGACGAGATTTTTGAGCATCTGCTTCAAGATACCGACCGAGGGATCTCGATCAACCAGATTGTCAATCGCATCGTGTTTCCCAACCACGATATCTGCATGCAGGCCAAAGCTGCCCTGGAGCGAGACTATGGCGAGTTCTGCTTTGCTGCCGTGATCCCCGATTACGAGGACTTCCAGCACATGGATCCGACCGACGCCACCAATGCCGCCCTGGAAACCTGCGGGTCCGACGGCGAAGAGGTCACCAACGTCGTCTGGGGCTACAACTCGCTCCAGTACGAATACAACGGTATCCCCTCGCTGGAGGTTGCCAAGACTATCTCCAAGATGATCGGCGTTCCCGTCTACTACGAGTACACTGATGCCGATGAGCTCGCTGCCGGTGCCGTGATCGCCGATGCACAGGGCGACAGCGTCTCGTTTGCAAACGTGGTCGACAAGAGCTGCTGGGTGTATTTCCCAGAGGGATTCGACGGTGCCACCGACACCCTGTTCCGCTGCGGCATGGGAACCATGTCCATGCCCGACGGAAGCCAAAAGTACTTTGAGGACACCACCGACCCCATCATGCGTTCGTATGCGCAGCGCGGAAACGTGTCCCTGTACTTCGACTTTCTCAAGGACCAGTTTGGCGCCCAAGAGGAGCCCCAGCCGGCGCCCTCGCGCAAAAAAACGTCTTCTGCGGCAAGCAAACGCAAAAAGAAGTCGACCAAGACGCAGGAGGTCGCAACCGCCACCATGGACGTATCGGACGTTGACGTGCTCTTTCGTCATCTAATCGAAGAGACAGGCGGTCAGATCCAGCCCCAAAGGGTCATCAACCGCATCGTCTTTCCCGGACACAATGCTTGTATGCAGGTAAAGGAAACCCTGGAACAGGAATTTGGCGGCTTTTCGCTCGCCACGCTGATACCCGCAATCTCCGACCTTGGTGATTTGAGCCAGCCGCAAAACGCCGCCATGTGCATCCACATCTGTGGCGCCCTAGGCGGACAGACATTCAACGAGATGTGGGGCTACAACTCGCTTCAATACGAATACGACGGCATCCCGCTGCTGCGAGCTGCAAAGGCGCTCGCCGGCCTGCTCGGGGCGCCCGTTTATTACGAGTACGTAGTGACCAACGGCTACAAGGCCGGAGCATGGCTAGCCGATCCCGATGACGACGACGTCTCGTTTGCGGCAAGCCTCACTAAAAGCCAGTGGACGTTCTTCCCCGACAGCAGCCAGTACCGAGATGCCACGGCAGTTCGTTGCGGCGTGGCGACCGTCACGCTTTCCGTGACCCAAAATGGCGTGCCCCAGGACCGCGAGGTCTCGTTTGCGGACACGTTCAATCCCATCATGCAAAAGCTGGCAACCCGCGGGACCGTCTCCATGTATCTCGACCTGATCAATGCAAACTACAGCTCGTTTGCAGACCCATCGGACGATGACGACGAAGACGAGGATGACAAGCCCCAGGCAGAGTCCGATGCCCAGGCGTCGGGCAATGTCTACATGTCCCAAGCCATGGGCGCGATGACGTTTCGCATCGTCTTTCCCAATCATGACTGCTGCGAGTATATCCGCGATGATCTCGAAAAGTGCTTTGGCGGGTTCTCGCTCCAGGCGATTTGCGGCACACCCGACGGTACGTTTGACTCACCCGATGAAGTCCTGTCCACCATGGCAGGCCACGGAATCCCCGATGATGCAACCGATGTCGAATGGGGCTATAACTCCGTGCGCTATCGCGTGGCGCACTCCGTGCCCAACGCCGTCGTTCTCGAGGCGCTCGTCCAGCACTACAACATTCCGCTGTACGTCGAGTATTTCGATGAGCTTAAACGCGCGACCGGCGCTGCCATTACGATCCCCGACATAGCAAACCCGACCGCATTCGTCCCCGGCACACTCGGCTGCAAAGATCAGATGTACTTTGACCATGGCAGCGAAAACGAAGGCTACGTTGCACTTCGATGCGGCTACTGCCAGGCAGTCTCCGATGATGGCAAAACGCGCATTTCCTTTGTCGACGACCCATCGCAGTCGGTCATGGCGGAAATGGCAGAAGAAGCATCGGTCGGAGTCTACGTTAGGCTGCTTAAAAAATTCGATCTTGAGCAAGTTCTCCCCGCTGGATATCAGAAATCCGCCTCGCGTCCCGCTGCAAGCTCCAAAAAGAACACCTCGACCTCCTCGGCAGAAAAATCGAAAATCAGCCTGTGGATGAACCCCATTGCAGAGAAGCATGTCTGGAATTCCCTCGATGCCTACGGTCAAAAGCAGGGCAAGCGAAACGACATGAACATGTTCTTTTTAGAGCCGCTCTATCGCGGCGGCGACCAGATCCGCGACCCATTTGGATTTGCCACAGGCCGCAAACCTATGCCGGCTTATGCAAGCCACCAGGCGCACCGCAAGGTTATCGACGCCGCCCTTGCTACCGACATAGAAGTCGGCGCGCTTGTCGCGGGGCTTCTCGGCCAAGACCTGTTGACATCCGAAGAGCTCAACGCACTGCACCGCGACATCGAACTCAAGGCCCAAGGCATAAGCGCCATCGCCACCGGAAGAGGTGCCGCACTCGAGATCCGCTGTGACTCGGTTTGCTACCTTATTGCAAAGCTCCGGAGCCATGACGGCGACAATAGCCATCGCTTTATGATGTGGATGGCGGACACCGACCAAGCCGTACGCGTAAAGTTCTACGGCGAGGCACCGGCAATCGGCGCGCCCTTTACGTGCCGCTTTAGCGTAGTGGAAAATGACGTCATTACGTACTGGATGCCCGTCGAGGGCGAGAAGGGCTTCTCTCGCTATAAGCAGATTCCCGAGGGAGGACGCATCGACGTCTCCGCGGCGAAGAGCGACTCCGCCGCTATGAGCGCTCTTCGCAAGGCCAACGCGATGTTCCTTAAGGCGTGCGGACTCAAGCAGACCGCACCGTCCAAAACGCGCATGACCCCGGAGCAGTCGCAACGATTTAGCGAGCTGCGAGAGAAACTGGGTCGTAAAACGGGTTATGCCCTTACGGTGCTCTTCTCGCGCTGCGTACTCTGCAGCGCCGAAGCCGACCGATTCCTCGAGCTCATGGAGCACGCCGCTGCCGCGCACGATCGTGGAGAGGTGATCGACGTCGACGATACCGAGGTCGTAGAGCACAAGGCCGTTTACATGGTTGGCCCGATCTCTACCGAGGATGGTACTTGTCAGCTCTACAACCCCAACACCGTCAACTTTGAGGACTTTAGGTTCCAGCCCAACCTGCTCGAAGACTTCCATACCGACCTGCCCCGCGCCGGCAGCTTTATCAACATTGCAACGAGCGTCGTTGAGTCGGACGTCATCGCCGCCTGGGCGGGCTATAACCCGGGCAACGCCCAGCGCTCGGCGCGCTACTAGAGAGCGATTGGCACGGCCAAGCCATGTATCTGTTGCGCGGCATCGGCCCCGGACGTCGAACCGCGCCGTCCACGATGTTGCGCAACAGAATGCAGCGCAGGCGGCCTAGTATGCGAAGTAACAGGCGCGCGCAGGTCAGACGCATCGAATCTGACCTGCGCGCGCAACACAAATCATCGCAGGGAGCACACCATGGCGCGTGACACATCAAACGATCCGGTTGTTAACTTGCCGCTCGATTACAAGTTCGACGGCAACGGCAACATCATCCAAAAGGTCTTTTTTGGCGTAAATGCGGTATTCTGCCCCGTCTGGTACTGGTGGTACTTCAAAAGCAATCGTGATCCCAACTTTTGGGTCGGTGACAGCGACATGGACGGCTATGATCCCGAGGAATGCGCTACCGAGTTCCTGCACCGCATGGATAACTTTACGCCCGAGGAGAGCTGCAACCTCTTTGAAGTCGCAAAGTATTGCGACCGCATGACGGGCGTTACCGTCTTTGACGTCGTAAACGGGCGAAATGTAAACGAGCGACACCTGGATGACTACTACACCGGCTACGACCTTGGCATCGAAGATGATGACGAGGACGAAGAAGACGACACAGACATCGAGATGGAGTTTGAAGGGCAACCTGTTAGCCCCCAGCCGATGCGCGTATGCGACGAGGGCCCCTGCCAGTTTATGCTGCCGCCCGTTTTAAACTGCGGAACGGACGACGGTTCTGGCTACGAGGTCGAGATTCCCCTGCGCGCCAAAACGACCAAGAGCGGTACTCCGCAGGAGCGACTATCGTTCTATATCCCCGCCGACGTCGCCGTACAGTGGTTCCGCGAGGTCACGGGCGAGCCGCAAGCCGACTACCAACTGTTTCAAACCGTTTGGATGAATCGGGCCAATCGGCTTGAGAACCCGCACTTTGTCGACCACCTGTTTTCCTATGCGTTTTGGCAGGAACGACTGCTGCGCATCCTGCACTACACGTACAAGCGGGGCAAGGTGCAGAGTGTGCGCATCGTTGCCGATTACGAAGGCGATGCCGCCGAGTTTATTGGTAAGTACTATCCGGAGGCCGAGGTCATCGGTCATCAAAGCAATGAGAACGCCTTTGAAACGGGAGCCGCCTATCTGGTGGACCTCACGCTGGACTACAAATACAAGGGCGACAAGCTTGTCGAGAAAAAGACGTTCTCGGTCCTTGGCAGCTTTGGACGCGAATGGTATCGACTCTTTAGCGGCAATCCCAACGCCTCCGTTGATGATTTCTATGCATGGTGCGAACAAACCGACACCTACGAGCCCCTACGTCAGGCAGCCGAAACCGCCGGCGCAATCGTTCAGTACACCACCTACGGACTAAAGGACGGCAAGCTCACCAGCAAGCGCACCGAAGACCACCAAGGCCGCACCAACGTCGAAATCAACGAGGCGGCCGAGCTGAGAGACCGCATGCTTACGTAGGCGGCAACAGGCCCAGTTCACGTTATCCGTTCATCTCTATACTCACAGGAGGTACCTACTTTGATTTCTCCAATCTGTTGGTTCGCGGCATTCCTCGTCGCTCTCGTCACGCTCTGCTATTCCATACACTTGGAACGGCACAACTGTCAGCACAAACTCTTTGGCTTCGAGATCAATTCCAACCGTCGCTTCGTCGCCTTTGGGATTCTTGTTCTTGGCGCTTTTTGCCTATTTGCCCCCGTTACCTGGGCGCAGTGCTTTTCTTCGGATCTTGGCGAGGGCTGGGAGCCGGGAGCCTTCAACTTTATCAGCTGGGTCATCACCAACTTCTTTGCCGTGGGATGGACAACGACCATCCAGACCGGCCTCACCGATGTGACGTCAACCGTCTATAGCGCTATTCCCCTTGGCGGCAGCATTGCCGGCCAGGTGTTCAATCTGCTCTATTCGCTGCTCACACTTGCATACATCATCGCCCTTCCCGTTGAAATTGGCCTGTTTGCCTTCAACGCTGTTGCTACGCGTCTCTCGGGCAGCGTTATCAAGCGTCATCTCAAATATGCTGACCATGCAATTATCTTTGAAAGCGTCGACGCCAACACTGAGTTCCTCGCGCGTGATATCGTTAACAGCATCAAGGACGGAACACTCAATAACGCGAATGGCAACGGTGACATCGCCCTCATCTTTTGTCTAGGCAGCGACGAGGACAGCGAACGTCAGCGCGTACTGCGCAATCTGTGCCAGGGCTATGTGCGCTATGTGTTCACCGACTCCGAAGCGGCCGATGTGCTCACAACGATTACATCGCTGCGCGATGCAGTTAAACATCTGCTCGCAGTTGACGTCGTCGCAACGAGCGAAGAAACCGAACACAACGTCAGCGCAACGATCGACATGCTCGAAGCGACGCACAAGGATCCTCAGGCCGGCTGCGCGCCCAAGATTACGCTCCATTGCACCCACAAGAACCCCGATGATGCCCAGATCTTTGATGCCATCAAAGCCGACGATGAGCCGACTTGTCTTCACTTGCTCTCACGCGTACAAGACGAAATATACGATGTACTTGAAGAAGCCCCACTCTACAGCGTGCTCGAGCCCATCGATATCTCCGTCAACCCAAATCCCAAGCCTCAGAATCTCACCGTTCTCGTTTTCGGCGCAGGCGATTTCGGCATGCAGGCAACACGCACTTCCTTCTGGATGGGCCGCATGCCGGGCGTTCGTCTGAACATTGTTGTTGTCGACCCCAACGCCCGAACGATACTAGAACGCGAAGCAGCCCGCTACCCCGAGATGTTTGGCGAAAGCTGCAACGGCATGCCGACAATTCGCTTTGTAGAAGCTGAGGCGCCCTCGGTTACAACCGATCGCCTTATTGCGGGCGGGACCGTCACTACGCTGCACTACGACGCTCAAAACAAGTGCGTATCGTCCAAGGCCGACAGCGCGCTAATTACCGATGACGCTCGTCTTTACGCTTTCGTAACCATGGGAGATTGTGGACAAAACCTCTCCTATTCGCTCATGCTCCAACGTCAGATCTTCAATCGCTTTATCGACCAGGGCTCACCGGACTACACCAAACAGCAACCCGTCATCTGCCCCCATATCGAGAGCGAAGAAATCCTAGGCGCCCTTAAAAGCCTCGATAAGACTCAGACGACTGGCAAAGACGCCGCCAAAATCATGCATCCGTTTGGCGCCCGCAAGGCGTTCTACACCTACAGTAACATCATCAATGACGAGCGCGAGCACCTGGCCCTGCAGCTCAATGCGGCATACGACCTTTGCTTTAATGGCTCCATTGAGAATGATTTTGACGCAACGCTCGCCGTTGATAAGGCAGTCAAAAGTTACAACGGCAAAGAATCCAACAAGAGCAGCAGCCGAGCTTCGGCAGCACATATCCCCTACCGCTTCTGGGCGCTTGGCTTTAGCGACGCCGACGTGGAGCAGGGGTCCTTCGAGCATGCCTGGAGGGAGAAGCTGCAGGGCAAGGTCAAGCCGACTTCGAATAACGACAACATTGCCAATGCGATATTAAGCTCCGTCGTTCCCAACGCAGCCACCAAAGCCGAGTTCGATGCCAGCGAGCAGAAGAACCGCGAGGAATTCGCCCTTATCTGTCGTTTAGGAGACATGGAGCACGATCGTTGGCTTGCCTATTGCCGGGCAACGGGTATGACCGAACTGGGACACGGCACCGTCGAACAGGAACGCGAGCAGCGTATGCGTGCAGCAGCCGTCGATGCGTTCCTGGGCGGCAAGCCCAACAAGAGTGGGGCCGAAGGCGTTCGCAAGTCCGACATCCTCATGCGTCACGCCTACATGACACCCGACAACGACATACTCGGCGCCCGTGGATTCTTGCTGGGCAAGGACGTCTATGCCTACGACCGAATCATCGTCGCCCTCTCAGCCCGCATCGCCAAGGGCAGCATTGTCAAATAACAGCAATCGTCAAAACGGAGGAACTCATGAGCCAGCAGCAGTCCATGCTAGGGGTTGAAAAAGATGAAAATGGCAACACCCTGGTAAAGGTCTTTATTAGCTACAGACGCAACGACAATCTATTCAACCATCTCCTAGATATTGTTAACCGAACAATGGACAAGCTTAACAATGATCTTCTCAAGGACACCGAATACCGAGTGAAAAAAGTGATCGACTTAAATTCAATCAGTATCGGCGATAACTGGCCAGAGAAGATCGATGAAGACCTGTCCAAAAGCGATATCCTCCTAGCATTTATTACAGAAGAATACCTTACAAGCGATCCTTGCCGATATGAATTCAACACGTTTTGCACGAATCAAATTGACACTCGAAACGATAGCGAAAAACACCACGGAAGCCTTTGTGTTCCGGTTTTTTGGGCTGCCCAAAAAACCGTTGCAGACAAACTGAAAGATAAATCCAAGCTGCATTTTGATAATGAAGAGGATCCTGAAGCCGCCTACAAAAATGCTTGCAAAACTTGGATAAAAATCAAAGAGGTCAATGGCGTAGAGGGCATATTGCCAAAACTGATCGACTTGCTCAAGAACGAAGCCCAAGGTCCTGATTATTTCTTTGTTAGAGACTGTATTGTTCAATGGCTTGCCAATAAAGTCAAAGCTGCCATCGATCATATGCAAGAAGACGCTACTGAAGAAATCGAAGACATCCCCATCAAAATCAGCGCCCCACAAGACATATCGGAAATCGAGCTTCATACGTTCGGTCGTGGATCCAAAGCATATGGGTTCTTCACTAGCGATGGCTTCGTTGTAAAGGGCGGCTCAAAAATTGCCGAAGGCACCACCGCATCTGCCCGCAAGCCCACATATGAAAGCCGTCAAAAATACCAGCACCTCATCAATGAGGACAACATCCTAAGCGATGATCTGGTATTCCCAACCCCCTCTGCTGCATCTGCGTTTGTTATCGGTCGCTGCAGTAGTGGCATGGCTGACTGGAAGACCGAAGGCGGCAAGCAACTTGGCGAGCTACTCGAGGAGGAAAAAAAGAAGGCAGCTGCTGTTCAGAAATAGAAATTAAGGGGGCTCGGTTCAAACCGAGTCCCCGCTTTTTTTCAGTGAACTACTTTCGTGCAGTATAGATGACGTATCCCTCATGATAGAAGAAACCGACATCTAGAAAACGTTCCTCAATTTCATCGTATGTCTCTTCGAACCAATCAGCATCTTGTTGATACTCATCGTTATCGGGATTGTTCTTGGCGCGAAGCCTTAAATCTCCCCCGAGCCATCCAAAAGAAGCCGACAGCAAAGCCGAACGCTGATCCTGGTCCATCCCCACAGTTGAAATGCCGCTGCCCTCGAATGAAATGTCCTTGAACCCAGCCCTCGTTAGTTTTTCAAGCAGCTGTCTTCCGCTAAAACGGAAGCCAGTCGTCGTAATCTCCCCACAAAGCCTGTTCAGCCGCGCAAAGTAGCCCTCATCGTCCGGATAGGCGATATTAAATCCATCGTCGATATCCCGAATGAAGATATAGCCTCCGCGATTCATGTGCTTACGCACAACACGAAGCAGCTTAAACGGGTTTTTTAAATGGAGAAGCACCATTGACAGGATTACGAGGTCAAATCCTTTCTTCCCCGCCTGCGCAAGACGGCTTTCAAGGTAATCGGAAAACGAAGCAGCTTCACAATCGGCTTCTTCGAACAAATAACGAGAGTCGTCGGCATACGCTTCCGAAGCCATGCGAATCGCATTGGGATTTACATCAATACCCAACGCAAACTCAAGCGAATCACACGAAGCCAAGCGATCAACAAGCTGGAAACCATCATTCGTGCCGAGATCGAGAACGCTATGGCATTCTATATCATTGAATATCTTCTGGAAGACAGGGGCGTCATAGCTGCGAAGCATCTCTTGCTGGACATGAAGCCACTTTGCTTCTTGATCGCTTTCGTCACCGTACAGTTCATAATATTTATTTGCCGTTCGTGCGGTTTGGACCACATTGCCGGAATCGTCAAAACGATCAGGCAAGACGCCCTTTAGATACTCAAACAGTTGCGAGATAGCTTGCTCGTTAATGCCCGAAGTCCAATCAAGCTGCTGATAGCGCAGCAAATGACGGTCCAGACTCGGCTCAATCTCGTTATCACAACGAATGGGAAGGAGCTCAAGATCGCCCTTGCGGTTCAGAACGATAGCATTTTCGATTTCATCATCAACCTCATCAGACAATGACGCCGCCCTGTTCAGCAGCAAGATAAAGACGCGACAACTGTCCAGCGCCTCATAAATCTGCTTTCTCCATTTTCCAATCGTTATATTGTTCTTAGCATACCAGCATTTTAAGCCATGCTCCTCAAGCACCTCAGCCAGCTTGCGCACAAGCTCGGAAGAAGTCGAGGTCTCGTAGCTAAAAAAGACATCGTATTCTTTACTGGGCATATCTTCCATTTGAGCCACCTCCACAGGCATAACCCATCGTCGCCCATTCCGCTGAATGCCACCTCGGACCATGGCGGCGCGCATCCATCGTATTCGTCACCGCTCCTCCAGCGTCCAGCCCTTCTGGGTGCAAAGGTCACGCAGGGTAGCCACCAAGTCCGCGTTGGTGTTGCTGTCGACCACGATCTTGTCGATGTGATCAGCGGCAATGTTGAGCTTGGGGAACGAGTGGCTGCAACCCGACAGGTTGAGCTCGCCGACATTGCAGGTAATCTCGAGTGCGCCAAGAATGTCATCGTTCGATAGATCAATCTTCTCGACGTCGCCCTGAAGACCTTGGTCAACGGTAAAGAACATTAGGTTCTTAAGACCCGAGGCGTTGATGGAACTGATAGCACCCTTAAGGCCCTCGATCTTAAAGGAATTAAGCTTGGGACAGACGCTCAGGTCGAGGTCCTGGGTCGTCATGTCGCCAAACTTGAGCACCTCGAGTGCCTCGAGCTCGCTAAAGTCCGCACTCTTGGCGCTCAGGGTATTGATGCCGAGCGTATCGAGCTTGTTCAGCTTGCTAATGGGCGTGAAATCCGTCACCTCGTCACTCACGACCAGCTCTGTGATGCGCTGGGTCTCCTTGGCGGTCAACTGGCCATCGTCATCGTTATCGTAGTCGGCAAGCAGCCCGTGCAGGGTATCATCCGTGATCGCATCAACATCGACGAGACCTTTTTCTTTCTTGGTCTCGGAGCCAGAGGCGTCAGTTGAGCTCGACTCTTTAGAGGCGCTCGACGAGGCTCCCCCGCCGCCTTGCACGTCACCGACGCCGCCAATCACGGCAAAGGCAGCAACCGCGCCTATGACCACAACCGCCGCAAGCACTACCAGGGCGCGAACGCCGCCCAAGCGAGAAACGGCTTCATTTGCACGTTCAGCCGCCTGTCCATTCGGCTGCCTGGCAGGGCGAGGGATCCGACTTGTCGAACGCCCCGGCGTCTGCTGCGCCTGCCCAGCAGACTGTTCGGTTGCCTGCCCGTTCGGACGCATATTCACCCGCACATCCGGCGTCTCGGCAGCGTGCTCATGAGCCCCGCCCGAAGGCTGCTCGGTCACACGCTGAACCCGTTCGTTATCCCGCCAAGACATGTCGGGCTTAAAATTCGCCATATCGCTTCTCCTCACTTGAGCGCATCGCTACTGCTGCTCCATGGTGTAGCCGTAGTCACTGCTCATTTTTTGCAAATACTCGACCAGGCTGCTGCTCGTGTCGCTGTCGTACAAGATCTTGCCAACACAATTGGGTGTAAAAGTGAAATGGAAGGCATCTTCCCTGCCTGCCCCGCACAAATTGAGCGTTTCGACTCTGCAACCGATCTTCAGAACCTCGAGGTTCACATCACTCGACAGGTCAAGTGTCCCAATGCTGCCATCAAGGCCTTCGACCTGGACGTTCGTCAACGAGGACATGTTTTTGGCATTCAAGGTATCGACGGGGCTCTCGAGCCTGTTTACAGTAACGCGCTGTAGCTGAGGAAAACGTGTGAGATCAACCTGAGGCACCGAGCAGTCGCCAATGGACAGATGAGTGATATTGCTAATGGAGCTTATGTCGTAGCTTTCGCTGTCGTAGTCGCCGATGCCAAACGTCGTGATGTTGTGGAAGTTGGCCAACAGCGGAAGCGAATCAAACGACTCGACGTCGATTGATCTAGCTTCATCCGCAGTCTCTTGCGAAATATTGCCGTCCTCATCTGCATCGAGCGCTAAGTCCGAGCGCAGCGCCTCGTCCGTAATCTCATCGAGCGTGAGCACTGTGGCCTTTTTCGCTTCTTCCTGGTGGCGCTCTTCTTTTTCCTTTTTACGCTGAGCGCGCGCCGCCTCATCCTCCTGCTGCTGTTTGGCCTCGGCGCGCTGCTCGGTCTGCCGATTGGTGTCGGAGATGCCGCTTGTGATGGACGTGACCGCCACAATGGCGATGACCACCACCACGGCAAGAACGATCACCACGCGCGGACCGCCCAGGCGGTTCACGATATCGTTGACATCCGATCCGTTGGACCCGGCGCCCCCGCGGCCAGACCCGTTCTGATTAATTGCCATCCGTGTTTCCCCTTCCGGTGCCTACAGGCGGTCCTTGTCGAAGTAGTCAGCGTCGCGCCAGTCGCCGCGCCAGCGGTAGGCGTGGGCGTTCTCGCGCGACCAGTCGCTCAGGTGGCGCAGGATGAAGCGGCTCATGTCATCCGCGAGCGGCTCGATCGGCCCCACGCGCCGCGCCTCGGCCGCCTGCTCCCAGAACGAGTACGCCATGAGGTAGAACGTGCCGGCATCGACGTAGTCGCCCGGGTAGGCGGGGTCGTCGAACCAGCCGTGCGTGTCGGGCGTGCCGTTTTGCTCGCACCACTCCGCCACGTTGAGGGCGAGGCTCATCAGGGTCGTGTAGTCCTGCGGGTCGCCCGAGGCGAGCGCCTCGTGCAGGTTGGACATGGGGCCCTCGGCGCCGTAGGCCGGGTAGTACAGGTCCCAGATCCTCGACGCCGCGTCGTCGGTGAGCTCCATCTGCGAGGGGCGGTCGCCCAGGCCGTCATCGTAGACGGGCGCGTTGGGATCCTCCCCCGTGAAGGCCCCGACGCCGTAATCGAGCGTGGAGGCGCTGTTGCGGGCGCCACGGGTCGCACGGGCCATGGAGCCGAAGACGGAGTAGCCGCTGTGGTAGCCGCGGCGCTCGCCGTGGTTGCCCCCGCACCGTCTCGGTGACGAGCCGGCGCAGGCTGAAGTTGGCGTGGGCGCGGTCGCGGGCCTCGCGGGTGGCGGCGGAACCGCGGAAGAAATACGTGGCGCCGATGATCAGTTGCTTAATGATCATGCTCAAAGGACCGGCAATGATTTCCGTCAAAACTACGAGAAGGCCAATGAATACAACAGCACCCAGAGCGAATGGATTGAATGCGCTATACCCCGGCGCCGGAAGCCCCGTATGCAGCACATCGTCTCCGCCAGTGTTCAAGTACATGCGGTACCAGACCGAGCAGAGCCCCCAAACCGTAAAAATACGCAGCGGGAAAAACCGAACAATGGTGGGAATCGCGTCCACGATGCGCGAAAGATTGATGTTAAAGCGAGGGCGATTCGCACCCTCGTTGTTTACCGGAGTAGCTGCCTCCGGATCGCCCGGAAGAGGCACGCCGGCGCGTCGCGCACGCAGGCGGTCGAGACGCTCCTGAGTAGAAACCGTTTGAGCCTGCGGTACTTCTGACGAAATGGACACTCCCGCAGTCTCACCCGCGAACGACGTCGCGTCCTCTTGCTGTCCCTCAGCACGAGCACTATAAAGACGGGCGAGACGCTCTTGCGCCGACAGGCCCTCTTGCTGTTTATCGTTTGCCATATGTTTTGCCTTCACCTATTAGTAATGGAAGTGCGTCTGGGCATAGCGGTTAAGCGCATACCCAAACTCCCTGGTCACCGTCTTGATAGTGTGCGTCTCCATCTTTCTGGTCTGAGGATTACGCCGGTTAAAGACGAACGTGGGCATAAAGCCGCTCACTTCTTGAAACCCGCTCAGAGAATTAAAGGGGATGATAATCGGCGGATTGGAATTGCCCGGAGCGAAAAGCCTGCCCGCCACTGCCTTGCTATGACCCAGGCCTGGAACGAGTGACTTGACCACAGAATGGTTATCGAGCGTTGACCCCTCACGCTTGGCGATAATCTCAAGGTGGTTCTCGTAGATCCTGATGGAACACGGACGTCCATCGTACGAACCCAAACCTTCATTGATCACCACGTCGTTTCGAATCTCACGTTGAGCCATGTTCGAACGCAAGTGTGTATTTGTTTGAGAGCCGCGTTGAGACGCCACGTTCTCAATACCCAACATGTCATCAAAGGCAGCCATGGCGCGTCGCTCGGTACCATGGAGACCGTCATTGCGTTGCGGTGTATTGGGAACCTGCGGTCGAGGCACCACCGGTCGCTGTTGGCGACCATTATTGGAATCCGAGAGAAGATTCCCCAGTCGTAGCGTGGGCATACCATGCTCCTATCGTTTATCAAAATTAACAGGTCACCAAGGAGTCAGAAACCCTCCTTGGCGACCCAAAACGGTTCATGAAAAGAGCGACCCGCTCTATTAGGCGGAAAGGAAAAGGTAGAAGAAGAATGCGCAGATTCCAAAGCCAATCAGCATCACAATAAATCCGAAGATACTAAGCAGCTGTGCAATGGTCACAATACCCCAGAGGAAAAACTCGATGACGATCGGCAGGATCCAAGAGAAAAGCCAGGTGCGAATCGACTTTGCACTACCGGGGTGAGCATCGTCTCCAAAGAGAAGCATGACCGTCATACCACCGATGAGAATCGCCATTACTACGTCAAGCTTGGTAAACGTGTCGCCATCAACAAACATCGTTCCCATAAACCCAAAGGCGCTGGTGACAAGCGGAACGAAAACGACCAAGCGGCCAGCATAGCGTCCCAGTCTGTCCATCAACTGCGGATCCATGTAAAACGCCGCCGGCGCACGACCACTTGAAAATGCAAGCGAACCGACCTGAGCAAGAGGCTTGTCGTCTGCCGACATCGCAAGCTCCTCAAAAACCTGCCCCTTACGATCGGCAAACTCAACGAGCTGGAGCAAATATCGTTCAAGCGCATCCGAATTGGCATCGATATCGTTCCTAAGCGCGCTAACACGATCGGCGGCCGAATAAGAGCGCAGAAGATTGAGAGCGAGAAAACCAAAGCAGCCAATAAACGCAACCGCCAGGAAAATGCCCGCAAGCGGACCAAACGAACCCCAAGAAACAATCAGCTGACCAAAGGCACCACGGGAGCACATGATAAGGATGCAGTAAAGAAGCGCCACAAGAACGGTATACATCAAAACACCCCGCTGCTCCTTCTTTATGGCAGCAGCGCGAGCATCGCTATCGGCAATACCCTCAACGACACCGTAATCGCGTGTATCCTGCTCGATAGCGGCCTTTAAGGAGCCGTCTGCAACACCACGGCTATCCTCGAGGAACTCAGCATATTCGGCAGAGGAGATCAAGCTTTCATCTGCAAGAAGCCTTACGCCGCGAGCCGCGAGCAACCGCTCGTCAACGCCTTGGGATATAAGCTCGGCCACATAGCCGCGTGGCACGGCATCGTCGCCGACCTGAGCGCAAAACAGCGCATTGCGCGTACAGGGGCGCGTTCCGTGCTTTCCGTCGACTTCCCAGCCGTTCACATACGGAACAGGCGTGAGCTCCATATCTTCCCGAAGCTTGATTCCCTCAAGACGCGCGTTGGAACCAGCCTGGATGAGCATGGAAACGGCAGTGTTTGCCGGCGGATTCAATCCGAGCAGGGCAATTTTAACCGCCTCGCCCACAGAGCCTTGGGCCGAGTCGTAGAGGTCGGTGTGGGCGGCAAGCCACAGCCAAGCAGCATAGCTACCAAACTTACGATAAAACGCGCGCACCGCTTTCTTATTGACCGCGACCTTATCCATATAATCGATCACGACATCTATATCGACGGCTCCGTGCGAAGTTGCCGCATCTCGAGCCGAGATAATTGCCGCCATCTCAGAAACGCCCGCAAAATTGAGCAAGAATTCATCCAGCTTGTGAGCCGACGAGCAAACGCCAAAAAACGCCGCCGGACGATTAACAACCGACATAAGCACCGTCTGAGCAGCAGAACTTTTCTCCTCGTTGCGCGTCAGCAACCCCTTGAATAAACAAGCAGCGAAATGAGGGTCACTCGAGTGCAGCGCCAACTTTTCGAGTTCATGAATATCGGCAGCAAGCTTTGCGCGTTCATCGTTGAGATCGTTGTCTTGAGAAAGAATGCGGGATAAAAATCCCGAAGGCAGCACGCCTGACGATTTTGACCCGTCGAGACCGGACAGAACGGCGTAGCGATCAATTTCGGTGACATCCATCTTGGCGATGCGTGCCGGAAGGGCATCGCTCGCATCGGTGAGCGAGACATCCTCGCCGCGCCACGACATAATCTTGCCGTTGGACATCTCATAGATTACGCAAGCAAGGGCCAGGTCGGGATTGGACGCTGTCTGGATATCCTCTTCGACCAACTGGTGAATCCTGGTCTGCAGGTCATTTTCACCCCAGTCGCCCATCAGGTTTTCGAGCTGCTGCTGGCTCATGCGAAGCTTGGCCTCGTCCCAATTGGAGGACAGCGTGCGAGCGAGCAACACCGGATCGCTATACAGCTTGCCGGCAAACTCGTAAGGTTTGCGTGCGCTACCGGCATCCATGGTGGGAAGTTTGCGATAGAAATTATCTGGGTCGGCCATCCAGTCTTTAACCTCTTCATAGCCAAAACGCTCGCCCGAAAGCTCAAACGTCAGGCCCTTGAGGAGGTTTCCCAAGGTCGCATCTTCCGGATGGTTGAAGTCTGCAGGCTCGCCCGTCTCTTGGCGATCGGAAAGCGTATTGTCGTTTATGAACTCCTGCAGCGGATGGACATTGTTTTCGTAGAGCGTCCAGATCGTGTAGCCAAACGAATACCAGTCGTTTCGAGGGTCGACCATGCCACCACGACCGGGCGTGTAGCCGTCGGAGCGCGTCATGGTGTTCGTCAGTCGGCTGTCAAATCCGGCAAGCGAGCGGGCGGAGCCATAATCTCCCAGCACGATCTGCTTGTCGTACAGGTAGACGTTCTGCGGCTTAATGTCACGATGGACAATGCCAAGCTCGGTATGGAGCAACTCGATTGCCTGACTGAGCTCGGGAATCACGCGGCTCTTAACCATATTCTTGCTACGGGGACGATCAAAAAGGCATGTGGCCAGCGGCGTAATGGAAACATCCCACAGCTGAGGAGCCGCAGCACCCACTTCGGTCGCGCTCAGGCCCTGGTGCAGATAGGCAAAGATGGGCAGCAGATGCGTTTGAGACACGGGGCGGCCATTAAGCCCCATTACGGCGCTTACCACCTTTTGATATGCCGAACGCTCGGCGCCCACAAGAGGCTTAAAGACCTTGGCAACGCATGCCAAACCATCGCTCACCCGCTCGGCGGCAACAATGGTAGATTGACCGCCATGGCCAATGACCTGTCCCAAATGAATAATAAACCGCTGCCCGTCATTCGAGACAACCGTCGCATCCTCCGCAACAAAAGGCGAGGCAGATGCAGCGGCAGCATGTGCGCCCCCACGAGAAACGGTCACCGTTTCACCGTTGGGACTGGCCGTGGCGCCGCGCGAGACAGTTACCGTCTGGCCGTCGGGGCTCGCAGCGCGCGGCACCGTGACAGTTTCGCCTGCCACAGAAGTACCAGGGCGTGAAACAGTAACGGTCTTGCCGTCGGCGGACGCACCAACAGACGGCCTCGCAATCGTTACCGTTTCACCATTCGATTCGGTCATCGGGCGACGCACCGTTACGGTTTCGTTTGTCGATGGCGTACCGTCGCAGCGGACGGTGACCGTTTCACCAGATGCCGGAGCGTCGGCTCGACGCACCGTCGCGGTCTCTCCAGGTGCAGAAGTCTGGCCACCACGGTTCACGGTAACCGTCTCTCCCCCTACGGGCGCATTCCCGCGGCGCACCGTTACGGTCTCATCATTGTCATTGCCGCCATCTCGGCGTACCGTAATCGTCTCATCAGACATGACTACTCCCCTACCTCAATTACAATCAGCGTCGCATCGTCCGTCGAGCCGTTCACCCGAGCCTCGGCATATAGTTCTTCGCACAACTGTGCGCATGTCGAATTGCTCGCAAGCATCTGCTGCAAACGCTCCTGCGCAATCTGCCCATCGATACCATCGGAACAGATCAGATAGCGATCGCCCGGAAGCATCACGGTCGTCTTGACCTCTAGATTGCGACCGCCCTGATTGAGTCCGATCGCGAGCTCAATACAATGCGAAACGGCGTCGTCTCTGTATTCAGCGCCAACGCCGCCCACGCGCCGCTCAGGCGTGTGGTCACAGCTAAGCACGGCAAGCACACCGCCACGCAGTCGGTACACGCGAGAATCGCCGGCATTAAAAACAGCACCGTGCCCGTCAGGAGCAACCACGAGGCCAGCAACCGTGGATGCAGCAACAGGCAGTCCATAGCGAGCCGCATACGTCTCAACATCGTTCTCGGCTCGCTCGCCCGCCATGCGTAGGCGCTCCTGTAACGCGTTGACGGTATCGGCATCAAAGACGCGCACGGCCTGTGCAAACGCCTGAGCAGCGAGCGTCGAGGCGGCCGCCCCGTGCCCGCCTTCGCTCACGCCGTCAAAGACTGCCATGCAGCCCATCTCGCGCTCGCAATCGCCTACCAGGCCATAGCAAAGGACGTTGCCGTCAAGAAGCAAGCGGTCCTCGTTGACGGGGTGATTGGTTCCCGCTTGAGTTTTTGCTGCAGCGACAAACTTCGTCATCGCCAATCGCCTCCCATCGATCCGGGCACGAGCTCAAATGCGATATGCGCATCATCGCCCTCGCCCTGCGGCACGGCGCGTGCCACCATACCGGGGCGACCGCGCCACTCGGCGCGGTGTTCAAACAGAAAATCGGAAAGCCCGTTAAGGTAGCCGCTCTCCACCAAGTTGCCAATGCCGCGGCCGCCCTTGGCTTTGACGGCGTCCGTCATGGCAATGGAGTGCAGCAGCTCGCGGGCGGCATCGGTCGCCTCAACCGTAATATCGGGCTGTGCCTTATGCACGTTGCGGTTAACGGCATCGATCTTGGAATTGAGGATCTGAAGCGCCACGGCATCGTCGATAAAGTTGAAGATGACCACGTTGTCGCCGATACGGCCCAAGAACTCGGGCTTAAACTCGCGATCCATCTCGGTGCGCACGCGCTCGCAAATCTCGTCATAGGGCGTGTTGGGCGCGATGGTATTACGAACTTCGTTGCCCTGCGCATCGATTTCAATCTTGGAAAAGCCGATGTTGCTCGTAAAGAAGATGACCGTCTCAGAGAAGTACACGGTATTGCCCTGGCCATCGGTCAGGCGTCCATCTTCGAGGATCTGCAGGAACTTGTCCATAATGCTCGGCGCGGCCTTCTCAATCTCGTCGAAAAGAACCACCGAGAACGGATTGGCCTTGACCGCATTGGTCAGCTGACCGCCCTCGGCATAGCCCACGTATCCCGGAGGAGCGCCAAAGAGCTTTTGATCGGAGTTCTCGGCACCGTACTCGGACATATCAAAACGCAGCATGCTGCGCTCATCGCCAAAGAGGAGCTCCGTAATGGCCTTAACGATCTCGGTCTTACCGGTACCGGTGGGACCGCTCAAAAACAGGACGCCTTTGGGCTTGGAACCAGACGAATGGGTGGCGCCTGAAAGGCCCATAACGGAGCGCTTGAGCACGGTGACGGCCTTCTCAACGGCCTCGTCCTGGCCCTTCACGCGGCGTTTAATCTTTGCCTCGGGATCCTCTTCGAGCTTCTCGAACATCTGCTGCCATTTGTTCTCGCGAAAACCGTACTTATACACGTCGACGAGCTTGGGAAGGATGGCCTCGATGGAAGCATCGGGGTTTTGCATATCGCGCTGGTACATGCGCTGCAGCCCCTCGAGCTCCTTAACGCTCATGCCGTCGGTGGTGTCGATAAAGCGACGTACCGCGCGGTCATCGGAATCGGACAGCGCCTCGCCAAAGCCAAACTTGCTTTGGATATAGGCCTCACGCATATCACGATCGGGGTGCGGCAGCGTGATGGTACGCAAGAAGGGGTTCTCCTCGATAAACCACACAGGCAGGTTGCGCACGTTATCCGTTACCAGAATGAGCGTGTTGACAGCCGTGCGGTTAATAAGGCGTGCTTTGCTGGCGCCAAGGTACAGGTTGAGGAAGAACTGCGTCTCGTCGGGCATAAGGCCAGTCGAGGATGCAAGCAGGCGCGACGCCATGTTGACGATCACACAAAGCGGCTTGGCCTCGGTGCCGCCATCGGGGTTGTCGTTGTATTTAAGGCGCAACATTGAGCGGATAACCTCGCCGTATGATGGCAGGCTCGACTGCTCGGTGGCATACGCCTGGCGGCCATCGGCGATGCAGGCGTTCGCCTCCATCATGCGGTCGTCGCTCTTGGAAGCCTCGTCATGAGCCAGCGACACCAGGCGCTTGCAATCGACGTTGCCCATGCTGCTCGAGAACAGCTGGATGGGATCGAAATATGCCACGTTGTACTCAACTGAGCCATTTGCGTCTTCAAAAAGGCCGCGCACGACCTCGGCAAGCTCCGAAAACTGGAGCCCGCCATCGACCACATCGGGATACTTGTCGTTCACGTTGCCCTCAAGGATAAAGAGGCTCTTCACTCCTTTAAAGTTGAGCATCTCGCGCTGCCAGGATTGGCGCTCGAAATCAGTTGCCATGTGTTATACCTCCTTGGCAGAAAAATCATGGTGGTAACGGTCGGCAATACCAACGGTGATAACCGTGCCGTCCTGGACATAGTTTTGAAGCTGACGAGGCTGTTGAAGATACTGGTCGTAATCATCGTGTGGGCGGTCGCTCAGGTAGATTACGCGCTGGTTAGTCGAGCCGCGCAGCGCACAATCGGGCACGTTGAGCTCGTCTACGTACGGACCGTCAATCAGCACATCGATAAGAGACTTAAGCGTCTCCCACGTATCCGCACCGATCACCTGCGGCAACTCTTCGAGCGTAAATCCGGTGTAAACGAGAATGTCATCGTAAGCGCAGCGGATCGTTGCCAGTAGCTTCACGAGCTCTGATGCCTGCTCGAGCGGATCTCCACCCGAAACCGTCAGCCGATGTACGCCGTGCTCGCGCGCGGTATCGAGCAACATCTGCGCAAGCTCATCAACATCGACATCCTGCTCGGGCAGCTGATTGCGCCATTGGGGCGAAATACATCCGACACAACGCTTTGAACAACCAGCGGTCCAGACAACAATACGTTCTCCCGGACCCAGCGAGACGACGGGGGCAAGCACATGGCTAACGAACATCGGCGTAGTCCTCGCCCGGATCGAGTGTACGGTACACGGCCGAGGTACGTGCAAGCGAGCAACCGCATTCCTCACAGCCATCCCCAACCTTTGCACGCTCATCAGCAACGAGATGCAAACGACCGCACTCGGGGCACTCGACAAACCAGCCCTCGACACCCGCAGACTCACCAGCAGCAGAAACAACCGGTGCCGCAGCAGACGCGGGCTGAGGCGCAGACCAAGCCTGGGTCTGCACGGGTTGCGCCGCAGGCGGTTCCTCCACAGTAACCGTCAGACGCAATTGGGCAAACTCGCCAGACGCAGCCGGAATGAGTAGCGTATCTCCGGTATGAATCGGCTGGGCCACGCCGGGAACCAAGTTGAGGATCTGGCCGCCACGCATAAGAGCCGTTCCGTTATTGGACCCCTCATCGGCAACCATCCATGTGCCCCGCTCAAAACGAACGCTGGCATGCTGCCGGGACATGGCAAAGTTCGAAGCCATAGAAGGAAACGCGTTGCGTCCAAGCACGGCAGCGTCCGTGAGACGAAGCTGCTCACCCATTACTGGATCGGCAAGCGTAAGCGCGGGAGCCGCGGGAGTAGCTGCAGCA